>MDTB01014713.1_pt1 | contig 13064 bp, 11 predicted proteins | sample 811161 | NCBI WGS metagenome assembly MDTB01 (sample SAMN05326650, study PRJNA326480) | marine metagenome | isolation source: seawater | place: Mediterranean Sea | collected 2009 | reverse complement strand
TTACTATTATTAAAAAAATAAAAAAATAAAACTAATGGCAAGTTATAAATTATAAACACAAATAAACTATTATTTTTGAAAATCTGATGCATAATAGAAATAATAAAATTTTTATTAATATTTAATAATGATCTCAAATTAAATAAAATTAAAAAACCTGAAAATAAATTTATAGAATGTGCAGAAGTATTTTGATGCATGCTATTAAAATACCAAATTTTTTGATGGAAGGAGTAAAGTATATTTTCTTTAGCTTTAAAATTGAAAAAAAATGGCAAGATATAACTAAAAATTACACTTAAAAATATTAATGGATCGCTGATCAAAATTGAAAAAATTATTGAAAAAAAAAATATAGCTTGTGCTGCAAATAATGAGCTCATTATTGCCAAAATACTAATTAAACATAGTATTATGAAATTTAATCCATCATTTATTTGCAAATAATAACTACAATAAACAAAAGCTGAAAAAATAAACAAACCAAATGTTCTTGGAGAGGGAGTTTGAACTCTACCGATTGCGGGGTTTAAATTTGGAGAAGAAAAAAAAATTAGTAAAGAAAGTTCAATATATTTTGAACTATCTGAATTAAAAAAAAAAGACTTTAATAAAAATATCATTATTACCATGGTTAAAAAATCAAATACAAAATTAAGAAGAATACCTATTATCCTCCATTTGCTTTCTGGAAAAAAACTTATGATAAAGGAATGCAGAACTGGTTTGCTATGAATACCATTAAGAAATGTTTCATTAGTACTATAGTTTATTTTTTTTTTATTTTTTTTGATATACCAGTGATAAACCCAATCATCATTTGAATAGAGGTTTATGAATTTTAATCTTATTAATAAAATTATAATTAAAATAAGAAAAAATTCAAATGACATATATTATTTTAAAATTTTTTTATAATCTTTTAATTTAAAAAATTTTATATCTTTTGATGTAATTACACTCTCAAAAAAATTTTTTGTGCCAACTGTTTTTCGATTAATAAATTTTTCAAGATCTGAATAATGGGTTTTATTTATATTTGGAAATTTTTTTTTCATTTTTTTATAAATATCAGAATATCTAGTATTTAAAAAAATATGTACAGGATGAAAATTCAGTATATAAAGTTTTATTTTATTATTGTTAAAAAATTTATTTTTTAGAGAAAAAATTTTTTGTATTTGATTAGTTTCATATCCATCTTCCCAATTATAGCTAAGAATTTCAATTTTTCTTTTTTTCCAAATTAAATCATAATTAAAAACTTGTGAACGAGGACTTAAAATAGAGTTATCTATTTTGAATTTATATTTTTCTGTAAGCAAAACATGTAAATTTGTAGACTGATAATTACCATGAGTACGTAAAATATCTACTTTACCATAAATCTTTAAAAGATTATCAATTACATTTTTTTCACTACTTCCTTGGGTAGAATTTTTAAAAAAATTAGGATGCAGACCAATTTTTATATATCTATTTTTTTTAGAAAAAAGTTTTGAATTATGTGTAAGAAAAAAATGAGAGGTAATTTTTTTTTCTTTTAATTTTTTTAAAATTGGCATTATCATCCAATCAGGAGCCCACTCTAAGTCAAAAGTTAATATAATATTTTTTGGCATTATTATATTGTTATCCTAAAAGCTTTTTATATTCTAATTGAAAAAGTTTAACATTTGAATTTTTAAGTAAATTTTGATGAGTATGATTAATTCTAAAGTTTTTTATTTTTTTAAAATTAAATACTTTATTCATTATTTTTTTACCTAAAATTATTTTACTTATATCATGCATACTCATTTTTTCTTTGGGATTGTATACATTAAAAATACCTTTAATATCTTTATTTTTCATAACTTTAATTATGACTTTAACAATGTCACTTACATGAGTTGGGTATATTTTGTATGAGTTTTTAAGAATGTTAATTTTTTTTTTTGACTTTAGATTATTAATTAAATTTGGTAACATTCTATTCTTTTGATTTTTTCCATATGGAAAAAAAATTCTTAAAATTATAATTTTATTTTTATTTAAATTAAATAGAATTTTTTCAGCTTTTATTTTTGATCTTGCATTCAGAGATTTTATCTTGCCTGCTTCATAAACAGAGCCAGAAGATATATATATTAATTTATTGAACTTTTTTAATAACAATTTTTTTTTAATTATCTTTAAATTTTTATAAAATAATTTCAGTTTATCTTCACCTTGTATTTTGGGGTGTGCCAGAAATATAATGTAGTCAATATTCTCAGGGATATTGTTAAAATTTGGATTGTATAAATTAAATTGAAAATATTTAATGTTTTTTTTTCTAACTGGTTTTTTTGTTGAATTATAAGTTGCATAAATAGATACATTCTGTCTAATTTTTTTTATCAAATTTAGACCGATAAACGAAGATGCTCCTATTATTAAAATATTTTTCATTTCTTTAATTTTATAATTTATTCATTGTTAAATATTCTTATAAAATTTTTTATTATTATATCTTTACTATGATTTTTTAAGTACCAATCCGATGATGCTTTTGACAGCTCCTCTAAAGACGTTTTGTTGTAATTATTAAGATTGTTAAATACATCCTCAGATGACTTACAATTTATGAAAGGTGGATCAGAAGATAACGCCCAACTATGATTAATTTCATTATAATTAATTAACACCGGCACACCCAACATTAAGGCTTTTGGAGCAAGACTACCAAATGAACCAAGATAAAATTGGTCAGCCAAAAAATCAACATTTTTTAAAATTCTTACAAAATCAAAATGACATAAGGGTTCAATAAATACTACATTTTTTGATATTTCTAATTTATCAAGGTATGCAAGAGTTTGATCAAATGAGTCACCCCACTTAACAGCTATACAATAAAAAGATTTATTATTATCTTTAAGTTTTTTTAATCCATCCCAAAAAATATCATTTCCTTTATCTAAACTTGGATCTCTATAATCTTTTGACCAGTGTTGCCTTGCTGGGTGGAAAATTTTAATACCTTCTTTACCATTAATTAATTTTATGAGTTGATTAATTTTTTCTTTATTATTTTTAATTGGTAAACTTTCATTTACAGGATGTGGAATAAAAGAAAAATTATTTATTCCAATTTTTTTTGCATCATTAATCGCATCACAATTAGTAATGAAAAGATGATGACAATTTTTATATGCTTTATTAACTAAATTTCCCAATAAATTATTTTGATAGGGAATATCTCTGATTGTTCCGTGCTCGTAACAACAATACTTGGAGTTACTTAAATAACCATAAATAGATGTTGCGCCATAAAAAATTACAAAGTCATAATAATTAAAAAGTCTTTTTAGTAATACACTATCGATATGATAATTATGAAGTAAGAGTAAGTTACGGAAATTTTTTTTACAATTTAAATTAAAAAAAAAAATTAATGTTTTATAAATTAAAAAAAAGAAAAGAAAAAAAAACTGATAGTAAAATTTGTCTAAAAAAATATCCTTTAAACTTTTATGATTAAAAATTTTTTTTTCTTTTTTAAATTTTTTAATAATATTAAAAAGTGAACCATCATAGAACCAACTTGGTCTTACAAAAAAACTTTCTGACTTAAATTGTGGATCAAACTGATCGCCAAAAGATGTAAGATCAGAGTCCTCCCACTCTGGCTGGCCCATGATATGTTTATAATCATGAGAAATAACATCAGAGCAATATCCAAGATCTCTTAAATATTTTGAATTCAAATAAGCATTATTTGCAATATTACCAAAATGTAAAATTTTCTTAATTTTTGAAGTCATTATTATTGTGCTATATCAAAAAAATATAATTTTAATGATTTATTTTTTATGATGAAATTTATTATTAACTCAATGTTATTAGTCATTTGAATTACTTTTTAGTGGAGATAATGTGGAAATTTCTATAAATCAAAGTTTGTTTTATATTAATAAAATTATTTCTCATCAAAACATTTTTAATTTCAGAAAAAGTGAATAGATCATTAATTTTTGGAGAAATAGCATCAAACATTCCATGAATTTTATTTTTTTCGAATTTAGTGCTTAAAAATTCTTTTTTTTTTTCAAAATTCATAAATTCTGTTTTTTTTCTATAATGATTATATTCTGCAATTTCGTGGAAGTCTTCTCTTGTGATTGGATGTCCGTAGAGCATTAAAAATAATTTTCCTTTTTGTTTTACTAAATCACTAATTATTTCTATTCCTTTATAAGTGTCTCGAGTATGGTGCAGCACTCCATAGCACCAAACTAAATCATATTGTTCAACCGATTTTTGAAACTCTAAAATATCACAACATATTGTTTTAAATTTTTTATTTGTTTTTTCTAAAAAAGATTTTGTTGTATTCAATATTTTTTCATCTGTATCTAAAATTGTTAAGTCTGCACCTAAATTAAGAAAACCATAACTAAATCTTCCCATTCCACATCCTAGATCTAAAACTTTTTTATTTTTAAACCAGTTTTTATCTAATTCAGTTGAATTAATTATAATATTTTCAACGTTATTTTTAAAGTTTTCATCTGTAAGAAGATCTTTACCCTCTAGTAGATTTTCCCATTGATATATAAAAGAATCTTGTGTCGATTTTGTATCATATATTGTATTAAGGTTATTTTCTCTTAATATTTTTTTTACATTCTGGGTCTCGTCAATTAAAAAATTGATTTTATCATTAATATTTTTGTGAAAAAAAAAATCTTGGAAGATTGAAATAATTATTTTAAGTAATTTTTTTATTTTCTTAGGAAGAAATTTTAAAATTAATTTACGCATTTAAATATTTGCCTTATTTCATTAAAATTTGAGCTTACAATATTTTCAAATTACATTCTAGTTTAAGTGATTTTATCTGATCTTAAACAAAACACATAGTTAATAAATCCCAACCATAATTTACATCATTATTGTCTTAATATTATTTTATACTACAATTAATTTTAATGTTTTTAATTCAAACTAATTAAAACATTCATTTTCTGATCTTAAACAGAATATATAATTATCCGAACCCCACCCATAATATTTGTCATTTTTATTCTCTAATTTTTTTATAACATATGGAGTGTCATGATTAAATTGATTATATCTAATTGGATTAAATATTCTATCCATATCGCTATTTTGAATAAATTTTAAGTATTCAGTTAAATGAAATTTACTACTCAAAATTAAATCTAAACTCATATATTTATTTTCATAATTAGTTTTATTTTTTGGGTGAAAAGTTAAATCTATGATAATCCAAGATTTTTTTTCATTTAAGTATTCAGCAACTAAATGACCATTTAATTGTACAACTCTACTTTTTACATCTAAAAATTTTAATCCATCAACTAATATTCTTGAATGTTGTCCACACTGTGCATGTCTTAATTCTAAAAGTTTAATTGGATGAAAAATCATTTGATTATCATTATCTATAGGCGTATTATTATTTACGTTTATAACTCTTAAATAAATAAAATTAATAAAGTTATTGATTTGTTGATTGATGTCATCAATCTCTTCTTTTTTTGATACAGATATTACAATTCTTTTCCATAATTCATCCGCGTCGCAATCATAACCTTTAAAATTATGAAATTTTTTTAATTTTTTTTTAATCGTAAATTTATTTAAAGAGGTTAACTCCTCAAAACTAGGACATTTAGATAATTTTTTATAATCAATGATACTAAAATAAATTATAATTATAGTTAAGGTAATTAATAAAATTAAATAAAGAGGATAATTTTTTTTTTTATTTTTTTTTATTCTTAAATAATTCATAACCATAAATTAATGACCAAATTAAAAGTCTTTGATTTGATAAACTATCAAAATGTTTATATATATCTTTTTTAATTAAATTTAAATTCAAAATATTGAAAATTCTATTTTGTTTTGTTAGATATTTATTTCTTATTTTACTTTTTAATTGTTTTCTATACCATGTTTTATCTGGTGCACTAAAACCTTGTTTTTTTTTGTGAAGCAATTCATAAGGTATAATATTTTTTAATGTTTCAATTAATATTTTTTTTCCAGTGTACTTTTTTTGATCTAATTTTATACTATTTGGGATTTTTAGAGAAAAATCTACTAACTCATTATTTAAATATGGAAGACGTGTCTCTACACTATTGATCATAGATAGTTTGTCTTCTACAATTAATAATCCCTTTAAGAAAGTTTTAGCTTCAAAATATAAGCATAATGATAATGCTTCATCAGGATTAATAAATTTTTTATTTTTGCCAAATTGTTTATCAAAGACAGTATCAACACATTTTTTTAAGTATGAATTATATACTTTAAATTTTGAGTTAATAATATTTTTAAACTTTTTTTCTGTTTTGAATAATTTGAAAATATTTAAATAGTAATCTTTTTTAAATTCTTCATATTTTATTTTTTTACTTAAAAATATATATCTCCAGGGATATCCACCAAATATCTCATCTGCTCCCGCCCCTGATAATACAACTTTATAGTTATTCTTTTTTACTAATTTTGAAGCGTAATAATTTGGATAACATTGACCTACTCTTGGTTCTTCCAACGAAAAAACTATTTTTTTTATTGAAGTAAGAATATCAGAGGGCTTTATTTTATATTGAATATTATTTACTTTTAAAATGTTTGCAATTTTTTTTGCATCTTTACTTTCATCGAATCTGACATCATCTAAATCTATGTTTCTTGAATATGATCCACATGTAAAAGTATTAATTTTTTCAATTTTTTTTCTAGCTATTTCAGTAATTTTTGTACTATCCAAACCACTTGAGAGATAAGATCCAATTTTTACGTCTCCTATTAATTGTGAGTTAACCGATTTATTTAATAATTGATTAATTTTATTTTTAATTTGATGTTTATTTAATTTTGTCTTTTTTTGTAAAAAGTTGAAATCCCAATATTCTTTAAAATTAAGTTTATTATTTTTTAAGTCACTCAATGAAATTTTCAAAAAGTTACCTGATGGAAAAAGCTTTACACTTTTATAAAAAGTTCTGTCTGATAGAATATTCTGGAAAGCAAAATATTCATTTATTGCATATTTATCTACCTCTAATTTTTTATGAAATAATTGTTTTATAGATTTAACCTCTGAAGAAAAAACAAAATTTTTTTTAAAAAAGGAGTAATATAAAGGTTTAATTCCATATCTATCTCTTCCAACAAAGATTGAATTTTTTTTTAGATCGTAAATTGCAAAAGCGAACATACCATCAAATTTTTCAATTATCCTCTCACCCCATTCAATGTATGAATTTAAGACAACTTCTGTATCTGAATTAGAAAAGAATTTATAACCTTTATTGATTAATCTTTTTTTAAAATATTTGTAATTATATAATTCACCATTAAAAACAATAGAATATTTTTTATTTTTTGAAAACATTGGTTGACTTGCATTTTTAGATAGATCAATTATTGAGAGACGATTATGACCTAAAAATATATTATCACCATAATATATTCCTTGGTTATCTGGTCCTCTATGTTTAATTAGATTTAAAGATTTCTGAAAATTTTTTTTCTGATTTAATTTTTTAAAACTAAAGATACCTAAAATTCCGCACATTTAAGATATAGATTTTCTCCAATCAATCAGATCTTTGATGCCTTTTCTTAAATCAATTTTATATTCAAAACCTATTTCTTTTTTTGCCTTAGTAGGATCGCCTACTCTATTTTTTACAAAAGTATTTCCTTCTTCTTTAAATTCAATTTTTAAATCTGATCCATATTCTTCCAAAATAGTATTAGTAAGTTCTAATAAGCTTGTTTTAATACCTGTTCCAACATTATAAAATTCATTTTGCTTTTCAGATTTCATCGCACAAATATTAGCTAAAGCACAATCTTTAACAGATATGAAGTCATAAGCTTGTTTGCCATCACCATATAAAACCGGATTTTTATTTAGGCTAAGGTTGTCTAAAATTTTCATTATTACAGCAATATACGCTCCCTTATAATCTTGTCTTGGACCATAAACATTCATATATCTTAATCCTAAATAGTTTAATCCAAATCTATGATGGTATGCTTTTGCCATCTGTTCTCCAGCAATTTTGGATGCCCCATAAAAATTAGTATTATTAAATGGATGATTTTCAGTCATAGGATCTTCAATGGCATCTCCATAAACTGAGGCAGATGAAGAGTATATTAATTTTTTAATTTTTGATTTTATACAAGCTTCCAGAACATTAAATGTCCCTTCAATATTTGTTTTAAATGCAGACCTTGGATAATCCCAGCAATGTAACAACCACAATGCTGCAAAGTGAAATACTCCATCTATGTTTTGCATTGATTTTTCAAGAATATCAATTTGATTAATATCTCCACCATGTTCAAATATTTTAACTCGGGGGTCTTTCATGGCCTCTTCTATATTTTTGAAGCTCCCCCTCGTAAAATTATCAAAAATTGTTACTTTTGCTACATCCTCCTTTAATAATTGATCTAAAGTGTGTGAACCTATTAAGCCAGCACCACCTATCAATAGAAAGTTTTTTCCTTTAATATCCATTTTTGGAAATTCCTATTTTTTTATTAATTTTATCAAAGATTAACCCAATTTTTTCGATTGAGTGGTTTTTTTCAACATATTTTCTAGATTTTGTAGATATCTCATTCCAATTAGACCTATTATCTAACAAAGATTTTAAAATAATTTTTAGGTTTTTATAATTTGCATTAACAATTGGAAATTCCTCTGAATTAATTAATTTTTTCATTTCATAAAGTTCAAAAAAATCATTTCTTATATTACATATTGTTATTTTTCCAGATGCCATAGCTTCAATTGCAAACATGGCATAAAATCCAACTATTAATTGATCAATAACTATATCTGACTGTTGGATCATTTTTTTTAACTCTAAATTATCTAAATTTTCACATATTTTAAATTCTAAATTATATCCCTCATCTTTTAATTCTTTGATTGTATCAATTATAATATCAGTTCCTTTAATATTTCTATGGTTTGGAGCATGTATGATATTTACAGTCTCGTTATCTTTTTTTTGTCTAACACCAATAAAATTCCAATCATGAATATCAATTGCAAAATGAGCTAATATCAATTCATCCCAGTAATACAAATATTCTACCCAGTCTGCGCCCGCTAAAATAAAATCAGCATGATTTGTCCAAAGTGTTACTAGTTTATCAATTTGATTTTTATAAAGTCTCAACCCTGGATAATCTAGAGATAATGTATCTTTAAATTTTAAGTTTTGAATTCTAGTATGAACCTGAACATCAGATCCAAATGCCATACAAACAACTTTGATTTTAGAAATTTTTAATAAAAAGGGTTCTAGATAAATCAAAAAAGTAGTTAATCTTAGTGGACCTCCATTAAAATAAATATAAATACAGTTGTACTTAAAAATTGATCTTACAAATAACACATATGGAATTAAAGGTTGCAAAATTAATGGTAATGTTTTTGAAGGTTTATAATCAAAATCATCAGTTATATGCCATATGCTATCTACAAATGTTTCAACAGAATATCCAAAACTCGAGAGACATTTTTTGTGATAAATTGAATTAATAACAGGAGTTGGTCCTATACCTATTCTATTTTTTTTTTTAAATCCTGAAATAAAAGATAAAATCACAATTGGAATTAAAAAAAATAAATCTAAAAAAAAATAAATCAATCTATACATATAATAGTTGTAAACATTTGTTCTTAATTTTCTGCTTAACAGAGAAAGTTTAATTTTTTGAAAAATATTCATTTAAAATTATTTAATAAATTTATTATTTTACTCACTTCGTAATTTTTTAAATTAGCATGACAAGGTATGCTTAAACATTCCTTACATGCTTTTTCAGTTTCTTTTATTTTTTCATATTTAATAATACTTTTTTTAAAAACTTTTTGATTTGATAAAGGTTTTGAATAATATATTCCCGTTGAAATATTATTTTTTTTTAAAAGCTTAATTAATTTCTCGCGTTTTTTGGTTTTAATTGTAAAAAGTGCATAAACATTACGATATTCTTTTTTATAAAATGGTAAAATTATACTTTTATTTTTAATTTCACTTAAATAACGATTTGCAATAAGATTTTTTTTCAAGGTTTCATTATCAAATGTATTGATTTTTTGATTAAGAATTGCTGCTTGAATTGTATCTAATCTACTATTCAAACCAACTCTTAAATGTTGATTTTTGTGTTTTCCTTTTCCATGAAATTTCAAAGAAGTTATTTTTTTTGCTATAGATTTATTATTTGTAAATACTGCTCCACCATCTCCAAAACATCCTAAAGGCTTAGTAGGAAAAAAACTTGTTGTATAAATATCTCCAAAATTTGATGAGAATTTATTTTTTATTTTTGACCCTAAACTTTGTGAACCATCAATAATATATTTTAATTTAAACTTTTTTGCTATTTTTGAAATTTTTTCATGTTCTGCTGGATAACCAAATAAATCTACTGAGATAATAGCTGCAATATTTCTATTTCTATATTTGTTAATTTTTTCTTCAAGTTTTTGAGGACAAATATTGAAATTAGCATAGTCTATATCCACAAAAACAGGAATTAAGTCATTTAATTTTATAACTTCGGCTGTGGCTATATAAGAAAAATTTGTTACAAATACGTAAGAATTTTTCTTAAATCCAAATGTCATCAGCGACATATTTAGTGCATCAGTACCATTTGCACATGTAACTACATACCTTGTATTCAACTTTTTTGATAATTTTTTTTCTAAAGAGTAAACTTCATCACCCATTATGAAGTTTGATTTTCTAATTATTTCAAAAATTGATTGATTTATTTTTTTTTGCTTTTTTAAATGATCTATTTTTAAATCGAAAAGTTTTATCATTTATTTTTTTTGGTTTTTTTTTTAATTATGTCTCCGTTTTTGCTTACCCAAGCTTTATTTTTTGCAGGATTTCCGTACACCAATCTATAGCTACTAACATTTTTAGTAACAACCGACCCAGCACCTATAAATGAATAGCTCCCTATCGTTAAGCCACAAATTATTGTTGAATTTGCACCTATTGTTGACCCTTTTTTAATAAGAGTTTTTTCAAATTTTTTTTTTTTATTTATAAATGCTCTTGGATTTAAGACATTGGTAAAAACACATGAAGGACCTAAAAAAACATCATCTTCAACAATCACACCATCATATAAGCTTACATTATTTTGTATTTTAACATTATCTCCAATTTTTACATTTTCTCCTATCATCACATTTTGACCAATAACACAATTTTTTCCGATAGATGAATTTTTTAAAATATTACAAAAATGCCAAACTTTTGTTGTTTTATGTATTATTGTACTTGGATGCACAAATGATGATTTGTGAATCATTTCACCAGTCTTAAATTAGCATTTTGCTTAGACAAATTAAAAATAAAACTTAATATTTTGTAACTTTCTTCAAAAGAATTTACAATAAAGTCTAATTCACCATCAAAATATTTTAAAGATTGATCTATTTCTACATTGAGGGGTTTAACTACTGAATTTATATTTATATAATCTTCAGTTGAGATTTTCGGTAATATTTGGTCACTTTCAGAATAAAACTCAAATTGTATTAATTTAATTTTTTTGTTAATATTTTTCTCATTGTCATCAAATATAATCATCCCCTTGTTACCAGTAATTATTAGCTCATGTCTTTTCTTATGATTTGTCCATAAATTTGAGACGATAGCAGTTTTATTGTTATCAAATTTTAAAAATAATCTTGCTTCGTCGTCTTGTATCGGTGATAAAATTCTCCATTTAAATAATTGTTTGTCTATTACCTTTTCATTTTTAAAAAAACTAAATATTAAACTCAAATCGTGAGGCATAAAACTGCTTACCACATCCTCATCTACCCTAAATCTTCCAAAATTGTGTCTAAATGACTTAATATTTATTACATCTCCAATATAATCATTTTTGATTAAATCTTTAATAACTGAAATTGCTGGGTGGTAATTTAAGAGATGTCCGGAGGCTATTTTTAAATTTTTTTCTTTGAATAATTTACCTAATTCATCAAGCTCACCAGAATTTGCTGATATTGGTTTTTCAATGAAAAAATTTCTTTTTTTGGTGAGTTTTTTTAATACACTAAAATGGCTTGATGCACTAGTTATAATAAAAATATTTTTAATTTCTTTATTATTATTAATTTCATCTAGACTTTCATACTCATAACAAGAAAAAATTTTACTAATATTTTTAATTTTGTTTTTATCTAAATCAAAAACACCTTCTAATCTATTTATACTTGATAAAATTCTTACATGGTTTAATCCCCATTTTCCAAGACCTATTACGACTGTATCTTTTGTTAAATTCATTATTTTTTTACAATATTTCCATTATCTATCTTATAAACTTTATCACAAATTCCAATATTATTAATATTATGAGATACAATTATAATTGTTTTATCATTTTTATTTTTTAATATACCTTGAAATATTGCTTTTTCTGTTTCTTCATCTAAGGCGTTTGTTGCTTCATCTAAAATGATAATACTTTTATCCTCATAAAAACATCTTGCTAAAACAATCCTTTGTTTTTGTCCTGAAGAAATTTTTTTGCTAAAAGTACCAAGTTGAGTATCTAATCCATCATCTAATTGATTTATAAATTTATCTGCCTTTGCATGTTTTATGGACGTATGTATCTTATTTAAGTCAATTTCTTTGTCAGAGTATAATAATAAATTTTCTTTAATTGTACCTTCTATAAGAAATGAGTCTTGAGATATAAAGCTCATATTGTTTTGTAAATTTCTTTTTTTCTCATTTGTATCTAATTTATTTCCATCCAAATAAATTTCTCCATCGTCTGGCTCTATAAGAAAAGTCAAAATATTTAATAAAGTACTCTTACCTGAACCACTTTCACCATAAATTCCTATTATTTCTCCTTTATTTATTTCAAAATCCTCCTTAAAAATTAATGGTTTAGCTTTTGAATATGAAAATGAAATTTTTTTAAAATTAATACTTTTTTTAAAATTTATATTTTCATCATAATTTATTTCAAGATTT
>MDTB01115226.1_pt1 | contig 13065 bp, 13 predicted proteins | sample 811161 | NCBI WGS metagenome assembly MDTB01 (sample SAMN05326650, study PRJNA326480) | marine metagenome | isolation source: seawater | place: Mediterranean Sea | collected 2009 | reverse complement strand
ATTTAAGACCATTTTATCATCCAACTGGCATTCCTATATTTATAAGCCTAAATACTTTTATTACTGGGTATGCAGAAAATAATGCAATTTTTTTTAATAATTTAATCTGCCTAGCAGGATTTTTTTATTTATTTTTTGATAAAAATAAAAATATTCAAAATATATTTAAGTTTTTAATTTTTTATCTTTTGTTAAATAACTTATCTTTTGGAATGATATCTATTTATGTTGATCCAATAATTTCAATAATATTTGCGTGTGTACTTTATGAAATCTTTAATAAAAAAATTAATTATATAAGTTTAATTATTTTAACACTTTCCTTGTTAGCAATTCATAGATCTGGCTTCATATTTGCAATTTATTCTTTAGCGCATTTATTTCTTTTAAATCAAAAAAAAATAAGTTTAAAATTAGTAGTTATTTTAATTTTGCTTACACTTTTAAGCATGATTACTAATTACAGCGTTCTTGCAAACCTTGAAGATCAATATCTTACATTTAATTATTTGGATTTATTAAATTATTTAAAAAAATCATTATTTATTCCGATTTATTTTTCTTCATTTGGGTCTTGGATTAATACAATTTTTATAATTTTTAATTTTAATATTCAGTTAAGTTTTTATCAATTGAGTATATTTTTTTGGTTTATAGCCATTATTTTATTAATTATGTTTTCCAGAGGAAATAAATATATATATGTTTCTTTTATACTTTTAACTTTTTCTCACTTATTAATTTTGTTTTTTGAAAAAATAAATTCCACTGGGTATTCTTTATTAGTTGTGGGTAGATATATGGGATTATTGTTCTTATCATATCTTTTATTTATAAATTCCATAATAAAATTTAATTTTAAGTCATATTTTATAATAATATTATTATTTATTATAATTACCCCTGCAAAAACTTTTGGCATATTTGTTCCTCAAAAGATTTATTTACTCTCTGATGAAAATCAAAAATTCTATAAAAACAGAAACAATATAAAAATAATTTTCTCCAAATATAATAAAAATGATAAACAAATTGTTATTATAGATACTGAAAAATTAAGAGAGAATATTTCAAAAGAGAAGAGAGATTTTTATATAGATATAATTAAATATGAAATTTATCCAAAAAAAATAATAATAATCAATGGGTTAAATAAAAATAAAATTGATCAATTATCCAATATGAATATTTATGATTTTTACTCAATTAATTTAAATAAAGAACAAGAAAACTATATTAAAGGTAATATTTTATTTAAAAATATCAAATACATAAACGTTAAGTTATTATAATATTCGTAAAATTATACTAATCATTAACTCTTAACATGATTAATTATATGATATTTAACTCTAAAAATTTTATTAATTATAGTTCAGTTTTTTTTTTGATATTGTTTTTATATTTTTGGGATATTCAAATATATAATACTGACATAAAATTAAAATTTTTTGCAATTTTTTTTGCACCTTTTTTTCTAAACAAATTTTTAAGAGCAGATATAAAAAAAATATTATTTTTTTTTACGTTAATTATTCTTCACAAGGTATATTTTGATTATTTAAATGAATTCAATTTTAATCTATTTAGTTACTTTAAATTATTAATTGCATTTTTATTAATTTTATTTTTTGCAGGTACATATGAATATTTTTTTAAATACTTAGAGAATATTATTTTATTTGTTTTAATAGGAATACTTATATATTTTTTATTATTTGTAATATTTGCTGATATTGAGAATAAAATTAATATTTCATGCTATAATGGATTTATTTCACAAAATAATTTTTTATATAAGGAAAACTCCCATTTTGGTTTCTCGCTGATTGGAATTTTTTTTTATTCTATTTACCAAATTTTTTACAGAAAGATCACAATAACAAAAAAAATAATTTATTTTTTAGGCTGTATTTTAATATTTATAAATTATTCAACAAGTTTTATAGTTTCATCAATATTAGTTTCAACCTTATTACTAATATACTTTTTAAAAATAAAAAAAAACGTATTTCCTGTTTTGATTATTTTACTTCTATCATTTTTTGTTCTTCAATTTGATAAACAGTGTAATTATAGAATATCAACTACTTTGTATTCAATTAAAGATATTACATTAAGTAAATATTTTGGTAACAAATTTAGCAGTGATAATAAGTTAAAAAAATATAAGACAACAACTGAAAATTCCTATAGCGTTTCCTCTGTTGTATATGTTAATTCATTTTTAGTACTAAATAAAATTTTAAAAAAATACCCCGTGGGTGTTGGTTTTGATAACCTTAAATATTTTTTCAAAGAAAATATATCGAGTACCGAGAAAATATTTCATAAAAAGTATTGGAGACATTTACATTCATTAAATCACAGTGACGGCTCAAATAATTTTATAAAATTATTTGGAGAATTTGGAATTCCTTCTTTATTAATATTTTATTTTTTAATTAAATTTATTTTAAATAAAAATATTAGCATTGATAAAAAATTACTTTTACTTTGTCCATTTATAGACCAATTTCTATTTAGAGGAGCGGGATATTTTAATGGTGGCTTCTTGTTTTATCTATTTATTTTAATAATATTAAATTCTTCTAATAAAAAAATTATTTAATTTTCATCTCTGTTTTATTTAATAAAAGATTAATCCATCCAAGTAAGTAGAAAAAAGCTGTTCCTGAGTTTGTTGAAAAAAATGATCCTGAAGGCTTTAGTGGGAATAAAGACATTAACAGTAAACAAATCAAATATAATAACATTGGTTCATAAAAAATTTTTTGTTTTATTTTTTTATTATAAAAAATTGAATAGATTATTATTATTAATAACACTAATCCAAATAATCCATAATCGATCAAAAATTCAAGAAACAAATTATGTGGGTGATTTGAACAAGCGATAGATTTATTTTTTAAATCTGTATTTTTTAGGTAATACGTACATTTTTTTTTAAAAGTTTTTAATCCTTGTCCAAATACTGGATTATCTTTAATTATTTGAAAGGATACAAAATAATGTGCTCCCCATGGTGTATTATAAAATCTATTTAATATTATATTAGATATATTGCTTTCTTTATCGATTTTAAAATTTTTTTCTTGTTTTGTTTCAATAACATCAAAATTTTTTATAACATTTTTTCCAAATATTTTATTATATACATATTGATATCTTACATAAAGTTGTGGACTAATTAAAATTAAAATTGAAAAAGTTATAGTGAGGGCTGATATCCAAATAAATAAGTATTTTCTGAAATCTTTGTTGATTAAAAGAAACAAGAATACTGAAGAGACAATCATTAATAACGGTGTTCTATCTCCTGTTATTAAAATTAGAAAAATTAATATATTTAATGCACAAAATAAGACAAACTTTTTTTTTTTTGAAAACTTTAAAAATATAAAGATACTTCCAAAAAATAATAAAAATGTACCAGCTATAAATTCTTGATTAAAAAGCCCACCTAATCTTTGACAAAAAATACCATCTGTATACTCAAGTCTTAAATTAGTTAAATTGAAATAATTATTTCCTTTAAAACACATTCCTGGCTCATATCCTAAAATGTTTGAACCTGTTAGATATTGAAATAAAAGATCAACAGAAAAAAAAATTATAATACCATAATTTATATTTTTAAATAAAATTTTTTTTTCTATTTCTAAGTTTAAATAAACATAACTTATAAAAAAAAATAAAAGTATATACTTAATATAGCTTATTATTTTTATTAATTCTGAATATAACAATCCTTCAGAATTAATAGTTGTAACAATAGAGGCATAAATTAAAAAAAAAACAAATAATTTAAATGTAATATTATTAAATAAATTCCATTTTTTTTCTTTGTATAAACTTACTATAAATACAATAGATATTAAAAAAAGTAGAATATTTATAACAGCTGATCCAATTATGAAAGAAACTGGCAACAATAAAAAAAACAGAAAATTCACGTTTTTTAATGAAATAAAATACAAGAAGTTATGAAGTTTTTTCATTAAAAATGTTAATTAGATTTATATATATTAATTTTAGATAATGAAAAAAGCTTTTTTTTTAGACAGAGATGGAGTTATTAATATTAATAAAGGGCATATTACATCTTTCAATAAAATAATGTTATATCCTGGAATAAATGAAGGATTAAAATTTATAAAAGATAGTGGTTATTTGATAATCATAATAACTAATCAATCATCAATTGGTAGAGGTTTAATAAACGAAATTAAACTTAATGAGATTAATCAATACTTAATAAATAAAATATCTAGTAGAAGAAATTATATAGATGAAATTTTTTTTTGTCCACATCATCCTAAATACGGGCTAGGTAAATATAAAAAAAAATGCTCATGTAGGAAGCCAAATAATAAATTAATAGAGGATGCTATTTATAAATGGAATATTTCTAGAGAAAACAGTTATATGATTGGTGATAGCTTAGTCGATTATATGGCAGCAAAAAAATCTAAAATTAAATTTTTCTTTAAAAAAAATGTTCACTTTCTAAAACAGATTAAATCTATTGTTTCTTAAACCAAATAATGAATTTTTTATAACCTTTTTCGATAGATGTTTGTGGTCTATACTTAATTTCAGAAAATAAATTTTTATTATTAGCCTTAGTTATAATAACATCAGAATTATTTCTGGGTTTGATTTTTACTTGTATTTTTTTTTTAATATTTTTACTTATTATTTGAATTAGCTTGGAAAGCCTAACAGAATTTGAATTACCAATATTTAAAATATTAAAATATTTCTTTTTTTTAGTTTTTTTTGCTACTAACTTTTCAATAGAGTAGATCACATCATCTATATAAGTATAGGATCTTTGTGAATTAGAAGATCCAAATATTTCAATAGCTTTATTTTTAAAAATTTGATTTAAAAATTTGTAATATGCCATGTCTTCTCTTCCAAATGATCCATAAATTGAAAAAAATCTCATCCCAACAAAATTAATTTTGTATAAGTAATGATAAGTATAAGAAATAATTTCATTATATAATTTAGTTGAAGCATATATTGAAGTTGTTTTGAAAACATTTAAATTTTCCTGAAATTTATGAGAATTGCCATACACAGAACTTGAAGAAGCAAAGAAAATATTTTTGATTAAATTTTTTTTTGCAAATTCAAGAACATTTATATAGCTAGTTATGTTGTTTTTAATTGTATCATTAGGTTTTTCTTGGGAAATTCTTACTCCTGGTTGAGCTGCAAGATGTATAATAATATCTAATTTTTTTTTTTCAAAGGCTTTTAAAGAGTTAATATTACTTAAGTCTTTTTTAGTAAAATAAATTTTATTTTTTTTTAAAATTTGAATTCTTTTTTTTTGAGTTTTTTTACTAATAGAACTTATATTATCTATACCATAAACTTTCATTCCTTTTTTTTTTAAAAAAATACTTAAATGAAAACCTATGAAACCAGCACATCCAGTTATTAAGACGTTCATATTAAAAATTTGTTTTATCCTTATCTTGAATTTTTTTTAATTCAGGAAATTGGTACTCTAGACCTGGTACCACGTATCCTTGTGTGCGGTTACTCTTAATGTCATTGGCAATAATCATTGCTTGTCTTATACAATCATCTATATCAACTCCATAATAGTAAGAACCAGCTCTACCTATACAAAAAACATCATTTGGCATATTATCAAAATATTTTTTAGCTTTAATTTGTTCTTCTTTAAACGGGAGAGGATAAAGCTTTCCATTATTAAAAGATGGTATTTCCATTCCTATTAGACTGGACTTAGATTTATGCTTAGTAAATTTTTTATATTCCACAATTCGTGTAAATTTTTCCTCATTCGCATAATATAAAAAATAAACATTTTTTGGGAAAACTTCCTCCACGGGCAAAACAATTTTATGAAAATCTCTTCCAATGAATTTGAGCTCTTCATATTTCTTGTTTAATAAAAAATCTGGCGAAATGGTATTAATTAGAATGTCATAATTAATTATTTTTTTATTATTGAGCAGAATTTTTTTATTATCTAGATCGCATGTTTCAACTTTAGTATTATATAAAACTTGTGAGTTTTTAGTTGCAATTTCAAAATAATCATCGTATCCATTTTTAGCTATTGGATAACCGGAAATAGCAGTATCCCAAGCTGCTCTTGAACCCTCCTTTAATGCAACTCCTTTAGGCGACCAGTTAAAAGTATCAATTTTTTTACAATCATCTACTAACCACATTTTTTTGTTATAATTTTTAATGAATTTATTAAAGAGAGTCTCTCCAACAGAATTTATCCAGTATTCCTCTAAGTTATTTGCTTGAACAGCTCCTTGAACTTTAATTCTTTTTTCTTCCATCTCGTTATGAATTTTATCATAATCATGCATGTTTTTTACATCTGTCATATTTATTGGATAATTATAAAATTCATTATCTTGTTCTACATAAGTAAGAAATTCATGATTAGGATGAAGCTCTAGAGGTATAATTTTATTTAAATAATCATATACATTTTTATAAGGGCTTAAAAAATGTCTTGGTCCAAAAGTATAAGGGTGCCCTCCATAATGAAAGGTTTTAACACCTGCTCCTAAAAATGAACTAGCTTCGATTACTTTTACATCCCAGCCACCAATTAAATTCAATTGATGAGACATTGCACATCCAGCAAATCCTCCTCCAATTATAACTGCTTTTTTCATATCAAATATTCCCAATAAATTTTTTTAGACTTAACTTAACAGACCAAGGCTTGTATCCTATTTTTTTTGCTTTTGATATATCTATTACGAAACCTTTTTTTTTGTTATTCATCCATTTAATACTTTTATCATATCTTTTTGAAAGTTTTAAATAATTTACTAAATCTTTTACATTAATAATATTTTTACTAGCAAGATTAACACAATAATATGTTTTATTTTTAAAATTGACTTCTTTTGAAATAAAGTCATATAATTTTTTTACATGAACTATATTATTGAATAGGGTTTTTGGATTATTTGGATTTATTTTTTTATTTTTTTTCACGTTTTTATAAATTTCAGAAACAAAATTTCCATGAGAACCCCTTCCAACTACCCCAGGAAGCCTCAAACTCATACATTTTATTCTTTTTAAATTACTATAATTTTTTAATATTTTTTCAGAATCTAATTTTGATTTTCCATACATGCAAATATCAATTGGTTTTGTATTTTCATTTATTTTTTTTTCTTTAATTTTTCCGTATACTGACATAGAGGAAAGAAAAAAAAATTTTTCAAAATTAAAATTATTTAATAAATTTTTAATACTTTTTATATTATTTATATACAAGCTTTTGCTATTTTTAGTTGTTACGGGCGTTTCTGCTGCGCAATGAACAATAACATTGAAAAAATCGTTTTTTATTAAAAAGTTTTTTTTTTTAAGATTTAAACAAATTAAATTAAGATTTTTACTTTTCAAAAATCTTGGTTTTTTGTTTCTATATATGCCTGTAACTTGATGATTTTTCTTAAGGTAATACTTTGCTAAATTTTTTCCAACAAAACCTGCAACACCTGTAATTAGTATTTTCATTTGAAATAAATGAATTCGAAATCACCGTTATATCCATAAAGTTTAAATATCCATTTCCACTCATTTGGTGTGAAAAATGAGTCACATGTCAGAGCCCAGCATTGTAAATTAAATAACTCTAGGTTATTTCTATAACTTTCAACCATTACGTAATTTTTTTTTGAAACTCTATTAATTTCAGTGATTGATGTTTTTAATTCGATTAAATTAAGATTATGAAGAGTTCCTAATGATATTGCTAAATCAAATTTTTTAGAAGAATAAGGAAATTTTTTTTTTATGTTATGTTTTATAATATTTTTTTTAATTTCTTTTGGTACACTTCTTATGCCATGTGATGAAATATCAAAACCATAGAGTTCAATATTAGGATTGATTAAAAAAATTTCGTATAACAAATAACCTTTTCCACATCCAATATCTAAAATTTTAGAACCATCCTTTAATGAATAATCTTTAATAATTTTATGTGCAGCTTTTTTCCATCTGCCAGGTATATATTTATAACCCCCATATCCATATTTTCTATTTCCATCCCAATAATCAAATGAATATTTTTTAGCTATATCCATGCATTTAGCCTTCTGACTTACCATTCTTTCGATGTAATTTCTCTTTGATGATTCGTGTAAATTTGTAACTATTTTTTTTAATTTGCTCATTAAAAATACTTTTTAATTGATTTCATACTAAGACAAAATGGTAAAATTTTTTTAATTTTCCAAATATTTTCTATTTTTTTTAAATCATTTTTTTTTGAAAAAATAAAATTTTCATTTGCAAAATAAAAAAATTTTTTTTTCCTAATAAATGTATTTAAAATTTTTAAGCGTGATCTATCATTTTCTGGTAATTGAAATAAACTATATGCTATAACTCCATGTATTTTATTTAATTCATTTAATACTTCCTCAAGTATTAAAGATGAGTTTTGCATTGAGTATTCTGTTGCACTTAATAAATAATAAAGTTTTTTATCATTACAATAATTTCTAATTGTAATATTTTGAATATGCTGAGGAACTCTCTCACCCATAAAAGATCTGCTAAAAATATATCCTCTAACCTTTTTCACTATTTGATTTTAGGTAATTCATAATTTATTGCCAGTTCAGAAACTTTCCTAAGAGTAATTGGTTCAAAAAATTCACCTAACTTTTTATCCCTATACGGTGTAAAAATTGACTTAAATCTGCAATTTAAAGACCACCTGGTTTCTCTTTCATTATTAGGTCTATTACCATGAGGAAGTGACTGATTAAAAAGCAAAACTTCTCCGTATTTGATATCAATCCAAGTAACTTTTTTTTTTAAACTTTTAAATATTTTTTCACTAGAATTATTTTTCTTTTTAAAAATTACAGTGTTAATTTTTTTAAATTCATTTGGCTTTAATATATACATAGATTTAGTTTTATAACAATCCACCAAAGGTATCCAAACCACAATTTCAAAAGGTGAGTCTCCAGACCAAACATCAGAGTGAATCGGGAGTAGAGAGCTTCTATCGTTAGGGGTTTGGATACTTAAATTAACCCTTGTTTGCATTGCAAGCTCATTTCCAACAAGAATATCTAAATAGTTTTTTGCTACCTGAAAATAATATTTTCTAAAATTTTTGTTTTTATTTATATCCTTAATTATGCTTAATCTAATTTCATTTAATTTATCTTTTTTAATAAAGGTATGAAAATTATTAAGTAATTCATCATTTTTAATTGATTTAATTTTAATATTTTTTTTTATAGAATATATTACAACTTCCCTTAATTTTCTTAAAGACTCTTTATATTTAGTTTCTTTAACTAAATAACCCTCTTTTTCAAAATCATGAGAGATTTTAGTTTCGTTATTATCTAAAAAATTATTTTTCACTCAATTTTTTTATAAAATTTATTATATTTACCAATTTTTTCCAATTTTAACATCACTTTTCAAACTTACAAATGTTGGAGATTTTGTTTTATGGCATTTAAAAATTATTTTTTTTGTATCTTGGCTATCTTTAGGAAAGAAAGATTTAATATTTTTAAATAAACTCATTAATTTTTTTGCATCAATTTCAGAATGACTTGGGCCTAAAGTTGGATAATCAGCAAATCCAACCAAATTGACATTAACATTTTGTTGATCTATGTCTAATTTCACTTGTTCAAAAGGTCTTTCTATTAAAAAAGGAGTAATTGTATAAACCCAAGGTTTTAAACCTTGTAATGCCAAGCCTGATGCAATTCCAATTAAACTTTGTTCACAAATTCCAAGATTAAAAAATTTTTTTGGATGATTTTTTCTAAAATCATCAAATATTCCATATCCAATATCACCTACTAATAAAACAATTTTTTTATCTTTTTTAGCCAATTCATTAATAATCTTTCCAAAACATCTTCTCATTTTAAACCCAATCTTTTTTTCCCAATTAAAATCTCTGATCCAACTAATTTTCTTGCGTGCCAAACAGGGTCGTCTTCAAATTCTTTAATTCCTTTACCTTTGATAGTATTTAAAATAATTATATTTGGTTTATTATTTCTTTTGATTTTTTTTAATACTTTAAATATTGAGATAAAAGAATTTCCGTTCTTTACTTCAAATGTATTACAATTAAATGAGTCGAATTTTTTTTTTAAACTATCAAGAGGTAATGCATCTTTTAATCGAGATAATGCCTGAATTTTGTTGTAATCAACAAATATATACAAATTGTCTAATTTATGCTTAGTTGCTATTAAGATTGACTCCCAGGTAGTACCTTCTTGACATTCTCCATCACTTATTAACACTATAATCTTACCTTTTTGCTTTAAAATCTTTTTGCCAAAAGCCATACCAGTAGCTATCGGTAAACCATGGCCTAAACTTCCAGTGGTACAATTAATTCCATTTTTCTCATCTAGCTCAAGATGTGTAGTTAACTTTGTTTTGTATCCTTTTTCTTTTAATAAAATGCAAAGAGGATAAGAAGAATGAGATTTACTTAGGATAAATTTATCATCTTTTTTCAAAGTTTTTTCATAAATTGCAATAAGAATTTCAATTATGGAAAAGCTTCCCCCTAAATGGGCTTCTCCTTTTTCTATAAAAGCACTAAATGTGCTTTGTCTTAATTTAAGTGCTTTTTTATTTAGTTTTTGGACATTCATTTTTCAAATCATTTTGATTTTTTGCATTTTTTTTATATTGAAATAATCAGAATTATCCAAGGTATTTAAAAAGATTTTTTCATCGAAAGCCTTTTTTAGATCCTCAACTGCATTTTTAATCGTAAAATCAGTTTTAAAAGACAATACTTTTTTTATTTTCTCCGAAGAAATATGGTATGACCTGTTGTCATCAGTTTTGGAGATTGTTAGCTTAATATCTCCACCTAATGTATCTTTAACTATATTTGCAATTCCTTTTACACTTTTATTTTCCCAGCCAGCATTAAAAATCTCTCGGTTTACTTTTTCTTTAGGTGCCTCAATCACTTTCTCATATGCTCTAACCATATCTTTAATATGAATATTTGGTCTTAATTGATCTCCTCCAAAAATGGTTATTTCTTTATTATGATAGCCAATGTTGGTCAGAATATTTACAATTAAATCTAATCTTAGTCTTCTTGAAAAACCACAAACTGTTGCAGGTCTTATTGTTGTAGTAACAAAATCATCATTGCTATATTTATTTAATATTACTTCACATTGGGCCTTAAATTTTGAATAGTCTGTAATTGGTTCTAAAATCATATCCTCATGAACATTTTTATCTTGTTTTATTCCATAAACACTAGAAGATGATGCATAAATAAACCTCTGCACATTATTATTTTTAGATATTTTTACCAAGGGCTCAAAAGCATCTAAATTAATTGACTTACCTAATGTTGGATTTAATTCAAAACTAGGATCATTAGAAATACACGCAAGATGAATAACTACATCGTGATTTTTAATTGAATTTTTTAAAAGTTCAATATCTCTTATATCACCTTTTATAAATTCAATATTTTTATTACTAACAAAAACTTTTTTTCCATATATGAATAAATCAAATACTGTAACAAAATATCCTTTTTGAACAAGATAATCAGCTAAATAAGAACCAACGTAACCCGCTCCACCAGTTATAAAAACTTTTTTCATTTTAATAAGTGCTCAATAGATTTTAAAATTTTTATTTTATTAATACTTTTACTATTTCCTATATTCTCTACTTTTTGTGAAGCGGCTAAAGAAGCTACTAATAAAGCTAATTTTGGATTTATTTTTTTATGAATTAATGCAGCGCTTATTGCAACCATTGAGTCACCTGCACCAACTTTATCTACGACTTTTTCAGCATAAGCGGCACATTCATAAAAAACTTTCTTTTCGTTGTTAAACAAAATTGAACCCTTTTTTCCTTGCGTAACCATTAAATTTTTGATTTTGAGTTTAGAATTAAGTTGTTTGATTAGTACTTTTGAGTCTGTAAATTTGTCTCTCATCTCATGTCTTAACTCTATTTCATTTATTATGGAAAAATCGATTTTTTTATACTTTCCAAGTGTGTGGTAACCAATATTTGCAGCATTTACTTGTGTATTTAGTGCAAGAAATTTTGCTTTTCTACATATTAAATTGGCATTCTTTTTTGAAATTAGACCATGCCCATAATCTGATACAATTACAAGATCAAATTTAGGTACTTTTTTTATAATAAAATCTCGGATTTTTTTTTCGTTATTTTTATCTAAATTGGAGTCATTAATATTATATATCCCTAATATTTTTTTGTTATTATAGGTGTCTAAATATCTTCTTTTAGAGATTGTTGGAGAATTTTTCTTATAGATAAAATCAACAATTATATTTTTTTTCAGATTTTTTTTTATTAGACCAAGAAATTCTTTCTTTTCTCCAATTGATGTTTTTAAATAAATTTTATTACAAAAGCCAGCAATATGGTTTGCAATTGCTCCTGATCCTCCAATATATTTTTTTGAATTCAATGATCTTAATGCTAAAACAGGTTCCTTTCCTGATTTGCCCAAAGCATCACAAAATACATAATCATCTATAATCATTTCGCCAATTATTAATATTTTAATATTCTTGATACTATCTATTGCTTTTGAAATTGTATGTATACTCCAGCTTTTTTTAATTTTAATTATATCTTTTTTTTGATCTTTATTTAATATTTCAAAATTAGCATTAATTAATTTACTTGAACTAAACATTGGTGTATTTGTAAAAAATATTTTCCCCCCATATTTTTCAACTTCTTTTTTTCTCTTACAATTTCTCCAGTAATATCATTTTTTTTATTTTTATAGTCGGAGCCTTTGAAATAAAACTTCGGTTTTATAAGTTGGATTATATTAATTGCAGTGGAATGTTGACTAAGGATAACAAAATCTACACAAGATAAAGATGCTAAAGACTCAGTTCTTTGCCTGCTATTAAAGAACGGCCGTCCAATTCCTTTATTAACAAATTTATCCTCCGTCACACTTACTACTAAAACATCTCCACTTTTTTTTGCTTCTTT
>MDTB01212985.1_pt1 | contig 13066 bp, 14 predicted proteins | sample 811161 | NCBI WGS metagenome assembly MDTB01 (sample SAMN05326650, study PRJNA326480) | marine metagenome | isolation source: seawater | place: Mediterranean Sea | collected 2009 | reverse complement strand
TTACAAAAAAATTAGATAATAAATTTAAAAAAGCTGAAATAGTTATGAAAAATGCCAATGAACATTATATATTGCTTGCAAATGAAACTAGAAAATAATAAAAAAAATTCTGAACTAGATAAAAATTTCAAGGAAATTGAAAAGCTTACAGAATATTAGAAAAAATAAATATAAGCGATTGTAACCTAATTATACTAAGAGACGTATACCAAGGTGGCACCAAACACATTTTCATTACAATTTTTTTTAATAAGATCCTAGAAATCTGGGGCGACTGATGGGTCTCGAACCCACGACCTCCGGTACCACAAACCAGCGCTCTAACCAGCTGAGCTACAGTCGCCATAATTATTTTTACTTTTATTGTTACTTATAATACTATGAATATATTGTATTAATGGGAGCTAGTAAATGAAAAAAATTGAAGCGATTATTAAACCTTTTAAATTGGATGAAGTAAAAGAAGCTTTAAGCGAAATAGATATAAATGGTATGACAGTAACTGAAGTTAAAGGTTATGGCAGACAAAAAGGTCACACAGAACTTTATAGAGGAGCAGAATACAATATAGATTTTCTTCCTAAAATAAAAATTGAAATAGTTCTTATAGATTCAAAACTAAAGCAAGCTATAGAAGTTATAAAAACAACAGCTAATACTGGAAAAATAGGAGATGGTAAAATATTTGTATACGATGTTGAAAAATGTATAAGAATTAGAACGAATGAAGAGGACGAAAAGGCTATCTAAGTTAGAAATATTATTAATATAATATTGACAGAATAAAAAAATTAAATATTATGCTATGAACGTTCAATCTATTTTTTATAGATCGGAAGTAGGCTTATGCTGAAGGAACGCGGTATCATAGTTCATATAAAGAAAAATAAGTCCGTACCGTAGTAATCAAAAATAAGCATTTTTTAATAGATTATTAGGAGTTATTAATGACAGAAAAAATTTTTAAAATGATTAAAGAAAATGAAGTCAAGTTTATAGATTTCAGATTTACAGACCCCAGGGGTAAATGGCAACATACTGCTCAGACTGTTGAAAGTGTAGATGAAGAGTTACTGAAAAATGGTATTATGTTTGATGGATCATCAATTTCAGGATGGAAATCTATTAATGAATCAGATATGATTTTAATGCCTGATTTAGACTCAGCTGTCATGGATCCTTTCACAGCACAACCTCAACTTATTTTATTTTGTAATGTAATTGAACCTTCAAATGGAAAAATGTACTCTCGTTGTCCTCGTTCAACAGCAGTTAGAGCAACCAATTACTTAAAAGAATCAGGAATAGCCGATACTGCATTTTTTGGACCAGAGGCTGAATTTTTTGTGTTTGATGATGTAAAGTGGAATGTTTCCATGAATGATACTTTCTATCAAATTGACTCTGATGAAGGTCCTTACAACTCTGGTAATAGTTTTGATGGTGGAAATATTGGGCATAGACCCTCTGTCAAAGGCGGATATTTTCCTGTGCCTCCTGTTGATTCTATGACTGACATGAGGGCTGAAATGGTAGGTACTATGATGGAAATGGGAATAGAAATGGAAAAACATCATCATGAAGTAGCACCTTCTCAAAATGAATTAGGTCATAAATTTGACAAACTTCTTTCTTGTGCTGATGGCATGCAAAAGTACAAATATGTTGTTCACATGGTAGCACACTCATACGGGAAAACTGCTACTTTTATGCCAAAACCAGTTATTGATGATAATGGTTCTGGGATGCATTGTCACCAATCTCTATGGAAAGACTCAAAACCATTGTTTGCAGGAAGTAATTATAGTGGCTTATCTGAAACTGCTCTATTTTATATAGGTGGTATTATTAAACATGCTAAAGCAATAAATGCTTTTACTAATTCATCTACAAATAGTTATAAAAGGTTAGTACCTGGTTTTGAAGCTCCAACTATTTTAGCTTACTCAGCAAGGAATAGATCTGCTTCTATTAGGATCCCATTTGCTGAAGGAGAAAAAGCAAAAAGAATTGAAGTTAGATTTCCTGATGCTGCCTCTAATCCATACTTGGCCTTTTCTGCAATGTTAATGGCTGGCCTAGATGGTATTAAAAATAAAATTCACCCTGGTGAAGCAATTGATTTTGACTTATATGAAGCAACTGAAGACCAACTAAAAAGCTTAAGTACTGTTGCTACTTCCTTAGAAAATGCTTTAGATGCACTTGAAAAAGATTATTCCTTCCTAATAGAAGGCGGAGTATTTACTGAAGATCAAATAAAAGGATACATTGAACTTAAGAGAGAAGATGTTAGCAGATTAAATAATACTACTCATCCTGTTGAATTTGATATGTATTATAGTGTATAAAAATTAATTATTTGGCAATTGTCTTGGATTACCATCTGAGTCAATTGCCACATATATAAACGTTCCGCTAGTAACATCCTTTAGTTTGTTGTTACTCATACCTTCTGTAGTAACTCTCAAGTTAATAGCTACCGAACTGTTTCCTTTTTTTACTACCTTACCGTAACAAGTAACTGTATCTCCTACTTTTACAGGCAGTAAAAACTTCATGCCTTCAATTGCTACAGTAGCTACTCTTCCTTTTGCAATAGTTTTGGCTAAAATACCACCTGCTACATCCATTTCGCTTAATAGCCAACCTCCAAATATATCTCCATTGGGGTTTGTGTCTCCTGGCATTGCTACGGTTTTTGTTAAAAGTACTTCTTTTGTCATTATATTATTTATTTACGTTATTAAATAACTTATATTATAAATAAATAAAAAAAAAATGAATAATAAAAATTATGATATCGGCATATTAAATGGAAATGTATACGTTAATGGTAACTTTATTAAATCTTCGGTCGGTGTTAAAAATAGTAAAATAGTTCTAATAGGTGAAATATCTTCAGAGGAATGTATTCAAAGCATTGATTTTTCTAATAAATATGTTTTACCTGGCATGATAGATACACAAGTTCATTTTAGAGAACCTGGCCTAACTCATAAAGAAGACATTATCCATGGAACAAAAGCTGCTATACTTGGAGGCATTACCTCAATATTTGAAATGCCCAATACTTCACCAGCAACTATAAATAAAATAGAATTAGAAAAAAAAATAAAAATTGCTGAGAAGAATAGTTGGACTAACTTTGCTTTTTTTATAGGAGCATGCAAAGAAAATGTATCCTACTTAGATCAATTAGAAGTAATTAAAGGTTGTGCAGGAATCAAAATATTTATGGGATCTTCTACAGGAAACCTTTTAGTATCTGAAGAAAAAGACTTAGAGACAGCTTTAAAAACATGCAATAGACGCGTTGCTATTCATTCTGAGGATGAAAGTAGATTATTAGAGCGCTTTAAATATATTAATAAAAAAAATGGCGTTAAAGAACATGAAATTTGGAGAGATCCCTTATCCGCTTTGATTTCAACAAAAAAAGTTATAAAATATGCTAAAAAATATAATACTAAAGCACATATTCTTCATATATCTACATTTGAAGAAATGGAACTGCTAAAAGATAAAGGTGATTTTATATCTGTTGAAGTAACACCTCAACACCTAACACTTTACTCTCCTGATTGCTATAATAATATTGGTACTTTAGCACAAATGAATCCTCCAATTAGATCAATAGAACACCAAAGTGGACTATGGGAAGGTATAAAAAATGGAACTGTAGATGTTATTGGATCAGATCATGCACCTCACACACTTGAAGAGAAAAAAAAGTTATGGCCGAACTCACCCTCAGGGTTACCTGGAGTACAAACTACTCTGCAAATAATGCTAAATCACGTAAACAATAATAAACTATCCCTTAAAAAACTTATTGAGTTGCTCTCTGAAAATCCATGTAAAATTTATAACATCAAAAATAAGGGTTTTATAAAAGTAGGATATGATGCTGATTTAACTGTAGTAGACATAAATAAAGAAGTAATAATTAAAAATTCTGATATGGCCTCTAAAACTGGCTGGTCACCTTTCGATGGAATGAAATTAAAAGGTTGTGCAGTATCAACTATAGTTAATGGTGAAATAAAAATGTTAAATGGTAAAATAATAAATAAGCCTAATGGAAAAGTTATAAATTTTGATTAAATTAATAATACTATTTTATTTAATAAATTATTTTATAATCTCACAAACTTTTGATTTTGAAAAAAACTATATTGATACCCCTCTAATCTTTTCTCATGAAACTGTATTAGAAGGAATTAGTAAAATTGTTCCTGTAGGTGGAGACTTTTCAAAATTTTCTAAAATAGAATTAAGTAAAGTTAAGAAAGATGTTTTAGAGCCAAGTACTTGGTTAAAAGATAAAATGTATAGTGAAACTGGAGATATTGCAAAATTAGAGAGAATTCTAAGAAGTAAAGATAGTCCTTTATCTGATCCTATATTTGATCAGTTCAAACATTTACCTATTTATATAGATAACACTTTAGAACTTTTAGCAAATAACCCTTTAACATTCTGTAATGAAATTTATAAGCAATACAATAAAACTGGAGTATTATTTGATCTAAGCTGTACTATACCTTTTGGTTTTTTTAACAAATATTTAACTCTAAGACTACAATACCATAATATGATATGGTATTATACAAATATTGGGAGTTTAAATTTTTATAGGTATAAGGAATTACTATCTATTGCCGAAACATTTGATATAAAAAAATGAAAAATTTAAAAATAAATAATAAGATAAAAAGTATTAGCTCTAAATTTAACTTTGAAGACCCTTTTCTTTTGGAGGAACAACTAACAGAAGAAGAAATTTTAATAAGAGATACTGCTAAAGTTTTTGCAAAAAAAGAATTAGAACCTAATATTGTAGAAGCTAATAGAAATGAGCTTTATGATATAAATCTTTTTAAAAAACTTGGAGAGGTTGGTCTTCTAGGAGCTCAAATAAAAGGATATGGTTGTTCTGGGGTTTCGTCAATTTCTTATGGACTTATAGCTAAAGAAATAGAAAAAATTGACTCAGCCTATAGATCTTGCATAAGTGTTCAATCAAGTTTAGTTATGCAACCTATTTATGACTATGGTGATGAAAATCAAAAACAAAAATGGCTACCTGAGTTAGCTAAAGGAAACTTAATTGGGTGTTTTGGATTAACTGAACCAGATCATGGTTCAGATCCTTCTTCTATGATAACTAAAGCAAAAAAAGTAAATGGTGGATATAGTCTATCAGGGGCAAAAAATTGGATATCTAATAGCCCTATAGCTGATCTGTTTTTAATATGGGCTAAAGATGAAGAAGGAATTATCAAAGGCTTTTTAATTGAAAGAAAGTCTTCTAAAAATGGGCTTGAGACTCCTAAAATAGATGGCAAGTTTGCACTTAGAGCTTCTCCTACAGGTATGGTTTTAATGGATGAAGTGTTTGTTCCTGATGAAAATGTTTTAAAAGACGCTAATGGGTTAAAAGCTCCTATGGCTTGTTTGAATTCTGCAAGATATGGTATTGCATGGGGTGTATTAGGTGCTGCTGAGTTCTGTTGGCTTGCTGCTAGAGAATACGTATTAGAAAGAAACCAATTTGGTAAACCTTTAGCATCCAATCAATTAATCCAAAAAAAACTTGCTGATATGCAGTCTGAAATTGCTATCGCTCAACAAGCTACTTTAAGAGTTGGAAGATTAAAGGATTTAAATAAATCAAATAATGAGATGGTCTCAATACTTAAAAGGAATAATGTCGGTAAAGCTCTAGATATAGCCAGAGTTTCTAGAGACATGCACGGTGGTAATGGTATATCCGATGAGTATCACGTTATTAGACATATGCTGAACTTAGAAGCAGTTAATACTTATGAAGGAACTCATGATATTCATGCTTTAATTTTAGGAAGAAGCCAAACTGGGATACAGGCATTTAAATAAAGTTAAAGCCTATACTTTATATATATTTTTAATTATTGCACTGTAATCTAAGTTACTTTTATCTTTGTAACAAAATTCTTTATATAAATCATATGCTCTCTTCCCCATTGAAACTTTTAAAGATGCCTCCTTACTCATCTCTTTTGCTATTTTCAAATCTTTAAGTATTAACTTTGCGGCATAACCAGGTTTAAATTTATTATTAGCAGCTGAAGTTTTAACTATTCCTTTTATAGGCAAATGATTTAACATAGCCCATGAAGCTCCTGTAGATTTAGAACATATATCAAAAAATATTTTTTCATTTATGCCAAACTCCTTAGACAGTCTAAAAGCTTCGCTAACTCCTATCATATTAATACCTAGCATCATATTATTACATGCCTTGACTATTTGACCTGATCCCGATTTACCTACATATATTATATTCTTTCCTATTTTATTTAAAATATTTATCACATCATTGAAACATTTTTTTTTTCCTCCTACCATTATTGTAAGAGATGCTGCTTTAGCTCCAGAAACACCTCCTGAAACTGGAGCATCTAAAAAGTCGACACCCTTCTTACTAAATGCTTTAGCCACTCTTAAAGTAGTATTGTAATCTACTGATGAACAGTCTATGAAAGTAGAGCCTTTTTTTATATGATTTATAATACCATTTTTTCCTAACACTAAATTAGATAAAGCTTTTCCATCTGGTAACATGCTAAATATTATTTTACAGTCTTTAGTTAAATCTTTATAATTTTTGGTAATTATGGCACTGCTATTTTTAAAAGCTTTAAAATTTTTATTATTAATATCATACAAAAATAGTTTATGTTTGCTTTTGATTAAATTTAAAGCCATAGGACTGCCCATTGCACCCAAGCCTATAAATGAAATATTTTTCATGGTATAAATAATTCCTTTTCTTCTAAATTTATAAAATAATCTTTAATTTGGAATTCATCTAATTCTTGTACAGTTTTTGGTTCCCAGTGAGGGTTTCTATCTTTATCAACTAAATTAGCTCTAACTCCTTCATAGAAATCGTTTTTGGACATCATAGATTGACAGATTCTAAACTCCATACTTAGACATTCTTTTAAATTAAGTTTTTTAGATAACTCTAATTGTTTTGTTGCAACACCCATACTACTTGGAGACTTCTTCTTTAATGTATCAAGTTGTTTTTTACACCACTCATCATTCTCTTCTTCTAAAGAATCAAAAATTTTCTTAATATTATCTTTAGCAAAATGTCTATCTATAAAGTTTATTTCATTTTCTAAAGATGGAATAATTTTGCTTTTTTTATCAAAATCTTTTAATAAAAAATCTATGTCATCTTTCTTATAATTTGAGAGTGCTATCATCTTAACTGTAAAATCATTTACTGAACTATTTTCTAATAAATGAGTGCCAATACCAGAAAACATAGAATTCTGCCCATCTAAACTTTTACCAGTAAGTGCTAAAAAAACACCTAAAGAATTATTCATTCTCGATAAAAAATATCCTCCACCTACATCAGGAAATAATCCTATAGCAGTCTCAGGCATAGCTGTAATTGTATTTTCACTTATAATTCTGTGGCTTCCATGTACTGAGAGTCCTAAACCTCCTCCCATGGCAATACCGTTAAGCAAAGATATCCAAGGTTTGCCAAAATTACTTATTTCATAATTTAATAAATATTCTTCCTTAAAAAAATCATATGATAAATTATTACCTTTATTTCTATCATGGTATACACTTACTATATCGCCACCTGCACAAAAAGACTTTTCTCCTGCTCCTTTAATTAATACTCCACTTATAGTATCATCATTTTTCCAATCTAAAATATTTTTAGATATTATTCTTACCATATTTAGATTAAGTGCATTTAAAACTCTCTCTCTATTGAGAGTAATAATAATAGTAGACTTATTTTTTTCTATAATAACTTCATTCATTTTAGTTTCCTATAATGTTTCTTGAAATTATAACTTTCATGATTTCATTTGTCCCTTCTAATATTTGATGCACTCTACAGTCTCTTACCATTTTTTCGATTCCATATTCAGATAAGTACCCATAACCTCCATGAATTTGCAATGCTTCATTGCAAATATTGTAGCAAACATCTGTAGCAAACTTCTTGGCCATAGCAGATCTCAAAGTAGTGTCACTTTGTTTATTATCCAATGCTTTTGCTGCTTCATGAACCATCAGTCTAGCTGCATTATAATCTGTAATCATGTCTGCTATCTTAAATTGTATATTTTGAAACTCTTTAAGAAACTTTCCAAATTGCTTTCTTTCATTAATATATGCAATGCTTTTATCAATACAAAATCTTGCAGCACCTAGCGAACAAGAAGCAATGTTAATTCTACCCCCATCGAGTCCTTGCATAGCAATTTTAAAGCCATCACCTGGCTTGCCTACTATATTTTCAAAAGGAGCTATACATTGATCAAAAGCTACTACTCTAGTTGGCTGATTTTTCCAACCCATTTTTTCTTCATTTTTTCCAAAGGAAATCCCTTCACTACTTTTTTCTATAATTACACAAGAACTTTCGTCTCTATTGTTAATTTCAGTTTTCATCATTACAAAATATAAATCAGATTCTCCAGCACCAGAAATAAAAGATTTTGAGCCATTAATATTTAGTGAACTATTATTTGAATCAGGCAAGCCTTTGGTAATCATGGCATTAGCATCAGATCCTGATCCTGGTTCTGTTAAACAGTAAGAACTAATGCTTTCCATGCTAGTTATTTTTTTCATATATTTATTTTTAAGTTCATCGCTACCAAATTGGCTTAGCATCCAAGCTGTCATATTATGAATAGATAAAAAAGCAGAAGTCGAAGGACAAGCGTAAGCTAATTCTTCAAAAATAAGACTAGCATCTAATCTAGTTAACCCGGTTCCTCCGTCCTTTTCAGGTACATATATTCCAGCTAGACCAAGTCCAGCTGATTTTTTAAGAACTTCTTTAGGGAATATTTGTTTTTTATCCCACTCTATTGAATTATTTATTATATGTTCATCAGCAAATTGCTTAGTAGAATTGATATATGCTTTTTGATCAACCGTTAAATCTGTGTTTATATTTAAATACATTTTTACCTATATTAATTGAAAAAAAAAAATATACTATAACTTATGAATAATTTTTTATCAAATTTTCCTTATATAAGACCAAGAAGGCTTAGAAAAGAAGAATGGATTAGGACTCTAGTTCAAGAGAATATATTAAGAGTTGAAAATTTAATATTACCTATTTTTTTAACATATGAAGATAAAAGTAATTCTATAAAAACAATGCCAAATGTTTATAGAAATACTGTTAATGATGCTGTAGCGTTAGCTAATCAAGCACATGAACTAGGCATAAAAGCTGTAGCTCTTTTTCCTGAAGTTCCAGAAGAAAAAAAAGATGTTATGGGTAAGGAAGCCTTAAATGATATGAATATTGTCTGCAAAACAGTAAGAGAAATTAAAAAAAATATAAATCAACTAGGCATTATTTGCGACGTTGCTTTAGACCCTTATACTCTAAGTGGTCATGATGGAGTATATTTAAATAACGAAGTTAATAATGATGAAACCTTAAAAGTTCTTTGTAATCAGGCTCTAGTAAATGCAGAAGCTGGATGCGACATTATAGCTCCGTCTGATATGATGGATGGTAGAATTAAATCTATAAGAGAGAGCTTAGATAAAGCCTCTTTTCAAAATACACTTATTATGTCTTATGCTGCTAAGTATGCTTCAGTATACTATAGCCCTTTCAGAAACGCTATTTCTGCTTCAAGCGATTTAGGCCCTAGTAAAAAAAAGACTTATCAAATGGATTACAATAATATTGACGAGGCATTAAAAGAGGTATCTTTAGATATTAAAGAGGGTGCTGATATTATATTGATAAAACCAGGTATGCCATATTTAGATGTGCTCAGCATTGTAAAAAAAACTTTTAATTATCCCACCTTTAGCTATCAAGTTTCTGGTGAGTATTCAATGATTTCTAGATCCATAGAGGAAGGTTTAATAAATAAGGAAGAAGCTATTATTGAGACGTTAAGTTGTTTTAAAAGAGCAGGTGCAAATGCAATTTTAACTTACTTTGCTATTGAAGCAGCAAAAATTATTCATAATGGTTAGAATTATAAAATTTTACCTCTTTCAATTCTTATAATATCAGCATTAATTCTTCTTGAGAAGCTCTCATCTGACTCAGTAATCATAGTAACTAATTTTTTTTTATTAAGATTACTTATTAATTCTACTAATCTTTCAGCTAATGCTGGGGCAACTCCTTCGAAAGGTTCATCTAGTAGCAGTAAGTCTTTTCCCACTATCATCGCTCTAGCTAAGGCTACAAGCTTTTGCTGACCTCCTGATAGTTGAAACGCTTCTCTATGTAAAAAATTTTTGATCTCTGGTATAAAAGAAACTACTTCTTCTAATTCCTCATTTAAATTTTTTTTGTTTAAGCTCCATAAAGGTATCATAATATTATCTTTTACAGTTAATTCAGGTATTAGTCTTCTGTCTTCTGGCATATATCCTATCCCTAATTTAGACATTTCATGTGTTTCTTTATCATTAATTGTGCTTTTCTTAAATTTAATTACACCAGACTTTGAGGGTAATAAATTCATTATTGCTCTAATTAATGTAGTTTTACCTGCCCCATTCCTTCCTATTACACTGGAAAATTTTGTGACCTGAAAAGATACTGACTTAAGTATATTAATGTTGCCAATCGAAACTTCTAAATCACTAATATTTAACATTATGGCCACCAACTATATATTTTTTTACATCCTCATTACCTAAGACTTTTTTTGGATTTCCATCTGCTAATATTTCACCATTATAAAATGCGACAACTCTATTAGAAAACTTTTCTACTATTTCCATATCATGCTCAATAAATAATACAGCTATATTAAGTTCTTTAATTGCTTTTATTATATTATGCATGACAATATTTTTTTCATCTGTACTTATCCCAGAAGTTGGTTCATCTAAAAGAATTACCTTTGGTTTTCCAATGATAGCTAATATAATATCTAATACTTTTCTTGCCCCTTGAGGTAATTCTTTTACAATATTATGCTTAAACTTTTGCAATGAAAATTTATCTAAAAGTTTAATAGCATTTTCAAAATTAGCTTTAGAATATGCTTCTTCTAAAAAATAATTTTGTTTGTTTTGAGAAACTAAATCAGTAATAATTATATTTTCCAAAACACCTAGGTTTTCAAATACTTGAGGTATTTGGAATGACCTGTGAATGCCTATACTTTTGATTTCTTGAACATTGCACTTTGATATATCTTTATTTTGAAAAGTAATTTTACCCGTATCAGCTTTTAAATATCCAGTAATCATATTACAAAATGTTGTTTTACCAGCACCATTAGAACCAATTACACCTATAATCTCATTTTCTCGCATAGAAAAATTAATATTTTTTGCAGCTATAACTGATCCAAAACTCTTACAAAGATCTTTTACACTTAATAGCATTTATTTAACCTTTCTATTAAATATTGATCCTAAACCTTGCGGAAGATATAAAATACCCAATATCAGAATAACACCAATTATCATTTGCCAAGTATTAGGAAAATAAAATAATGCATAAGACCTTATAAATTCAAAAAATAGCGACCCCAATAAAGGAGCAAATACATTTAGACTTCCAGATAAAATTGCAACAAAAACAAACTCTCCAGATTTAGTCCAATATGCAGTATCTTCTGGAGTAATATGACCGATCAAAATTACCATCAATCCTCCACCTAGAGCAGCAAGTGTACTAGAAAATATATATATTTTATGAATTTGTTTATTTACAGAAATACCTAAATATGATGAACGTATTTCATTTTCTTTTATGGCATCCAACATTTTTCCAGATGGTGATTTTAAATATTTCATTACTAAAAACATCATAAGACCAGTAAATAAAACAATAAAAGTATATGAGAAAATATTTAATCTCTTTTCATATTCAATTACCTGACCAAAATAAGTTAAACTTTTTATCCCAAATCCATCTGTTGAACCTAGAGAAATACTTTTTACGATAATTCCAAACAATATCATTGATAAAGCAAGGTTTAGCATCGCAAAAAAAATGCCTCTAAACCGTCTAACAAAAAAGCCCAACAAAAATGAAATACAAAAACCTGCAAACAATGCTATAAAAATTAGCAAAAAAGCTTCTTTTACGTTTAAAAAATTATATGTCATTGCAACGGCGTAGCCCCCTAAACAATAATACATACCATGTCCAAAGGAAACTAGACCTACTCTCATTAATAATAGCAAGCCCAATACAACTAGACCATTACAAAATGATAAAGATATAGTATTAATTGCATGATCAGGAATAAAAAACCAAAATGATAAAAAAGATAATAAAAAAATGACCAATACAATTTTTTCATTTTCAAATAGTTTCTTCATATTATATCTTTCTAATCTCTTTACTACCAAAAAGACCCTCCGGCTTAAATGAAAGTATAATTGCCATTACAAAAAAGACTATGAAAAGTTCTAATTGTGGAGCATAAAATATAGCAGTAGTTCTTGCAAAACCTATAAAAAGAGCTCCAATAGCTGCCCCAGAAACACTTCCTAAGCCACCAGTGACTACTACTGCAAAAGTTAAAACAATTACTTCTACTCCAATACCAGGAACTACTGAAATCATTGGAGCTGAAATTGCTCCTCCTAAACATCCTAATAAACACCCAATTGTAAAAGTATAAATAAATACCTTATTTACATTTATTCCTAAAGCTGATGACATTTCCCTATCATTTATGACTGATAATAAAAGTTTGCCCAATTTCGTATATTTCATTGTAAGATAAAATAATAGCCAAATTAGCAAGGCTATAAAAATAATTGCTAAATCATATACTACATAAGGAATAGTTAATATATCTATATTACCTAACATCATTCTAGGTTGATATGGTAAATAAGAGCTAGTTCCAAATATTAGTTTCATAGTATCTTCAAAAATTAGAAATAGCCCATATGTAACAAGTACTATAACAATCTCATCTCTGAAATATATTTTTCTTAAAAATATTTTCTCTATAAAAAGACTTAGTATAATCCCTACTGTTATTGCAGATAAAGGTATAAATAAAAATGC
>MDTB01158975.1_pt1 | contig 13066 bp, 11 predicted proteins | sample 811161 | NCBI WGS metagenome assembly MDTB01 (sample SAMN05326650, study PRJNA326480) | marine metagenome | isolation source: seawater | place: Mediterranean Sea | collected 2009 | reverse complement strand
CTAAATACCTTTCTCAAGAATTTAATAAAACCTATCTTATCGAGAGAAATAATTTTCTCGGCATGGAAACTTCGAGTAGAAATTCAGAAGTAATTCATGCCGGCATATATTACAAAAAGGATTCTCTTAAGTCTGAGCTCTGCTTGAAAGGAAAACATATGCTCTATGAATATTTGACTGAAAAAAATATCGATTTTAATAATTGCGGAAAATACATCGTGGCCACTGATGAAGAGGAAAGCGACAGTCTTGAATCAATCAGATTAAACGCGGTTGAATGTGGCTTAGAAGATTTATCGTATGAACCAAATTTAAAGAAGATGTATCCTTTTTTAAATGTTAAAAATTCTATCTTTTCTCCTTCTTCCGGAATTTTTGATAGTCACGAGTATTTTAAATCTTTAGAAAAAGATTTCTGTGACAACAAAGGGACTGTGTTGCTTGGTAACGAATGCTTAGAAATAGAAGAAACCAGTCACTGTTTTGAAGTCAAAATTAAAGACTTGAATAACGATCTTATCTATAGTTTACAAACCAAAAATCTTATCAACGCCGCCGGTATCTTTTCTGCTGAAATTGCCAAGTTAATTGATAAAACCAGACAACTAGACATTCAGTACATTAAAGGTGAGTACTATAGCTACTCTGGAAAAGAACAAATCAATCACTTAATTTACCCAGTGCCTGGGAAACTTAGTTTAGGACTGCACGCAACACTAGATCTTGGGAGAGGAATTAAATTTGGTCCTTCAGCAGTGGAAACAAAAAAATTGGACTACAAAGTCGAAGAAGAAAATAAAATGGATTTTGTAAAGTCATTGCAACAATACTGGCCCTCGATAGAAGAGAGTAATTTGTCTCCCGATTACTCAGGCATTAGAGCCAAAGTCAGAGGAGCAGAAGACTTTAATATTGAAAAATTAGATAGCAAAAATAAAATTGCTATTAATATCATTGGCTATATTTCTCCGGGCTTGACCGCTTCTCTAGCCTTAGGAGAAAAAGTTAAAAACTTAATAAAGGGTTGAAAATGAATGTGTTGGTTACAGGAGGGTTAGGATACTTAGGAAGTCATGTTGTAGTTGAATTATTTAATAAAAATCACAACGTGATTATTTATGACAATCTTTCTAATTCTTCTATGAAAGTCCTTAAAAACTTAGAGAAAATTTTAGGAGGGAAAATGACCTTTTTCAAAGGAGATATTCTAGATAAAGCATTTTTATCCAAAATAATAAAAGAAAATCAAATTAATGCGGTTTTTCATTTTGCAGGATTAAAATCAGTAAAAGACTCTAATGAAAATAAAAAAAAGTATTATGAAGTAAATGTAGAAGGAACGGGTAATTTAGTTGAAAGTATGCAAGAAAATATTGAAGAAGATAAATATTTTATATTCAGTAGTAGTGCATGTATCTATGGAGACCCCTTATATCTTCCCTACGACGAAAGTCATCCTCTTAAACCTGAAAATTATTATGGTGAAACTAAATTACTCTCTGAGGAATTATTGAAAGTTACTTCCAAAAATAACAAAAAATGGAAAATTTGTGCTTTAAGGTATTTTAATCCTATAGGTTCACATTCATCTTGCCTGATTGGAGACAATCCTAAATCAAATCTAGAAAATCTAATGCCAAAAATTAATTTTGTAGCAAAAAATCCCAAGGAAAAATTAAAAATTTTCGGTTCAGACTACAATACTACAGATGGCACTGCTGTAAGAGATTACATACATGTATGTGATTTAATAGATGGACATATCTCAGCTTTTGAATACCTTATGAACTTAAAATCTCCTTTTTTTGATATCTTTAATTTAGGAAGAGGGAAAGGTGTAAGTGTTATGGAGCTGGTGAAAGTATTCGAAAAAGTGAATGATTTAAGAATACCTTATCAATTTATTCAGAGAAGGCCTGGTGATCTACCGTCATATTTCGCTGATATAAGAAAGTCGTCTAAACTTCTAAAGTGGAAGCCAACAAGAAATCTTGAAGATATGTGTTTAAGCGCTTGGAAATTTCAAGAACTTAAAGAAAAATTTTAATTTATAATTAGGATTATTTTGGCTGAGTGGCAGAGTGGTCATGCAGCGGACTGCAAATCCGTCTACGCCGGTTCGATTCCGACCTCAGCCTCCATAAGTTTAAGATGAAAAAAAAACATACTATCAATAACATTAATAATATAATTTTGTTTCCGAGTTTTATAGATGAATACCGATACTAAAAGTTTTCAAGAAAAAGAGTTAGATCTGGGTCAGATTTATAGACTAATTATAATGCAATCGAAACTTATAATAGTTATTGTATTTTTATCTTTGATAAGCTCTGTTTCGTACTATTTACTTAGTGAAAAAACTTTTCGGATAAATAGTATGATTCAAATTTTTTCTTCAAACGACTTACCTTCTGGCTTGAAAAATAATTCTTTTGATATTGTTTTAGGGTCCTCTAATTTTTCTGACATTAATAATATAACTGGTTTATATAAAACACGAAAAAATATTTTCAAAATAATAGAAGAGTTAAATCTAGATATTAATTTTATTGATTTAGAAAGGGAAGAAGTTATAAATTTGACTAATTTTGATTACCCAATACTTAAAGAAAATCAAACTAAGATTTTTTATTTTGGGAATAAAGGCAAGTCATATGAAATTTTCGATAAAGATAAATCATTAATAGGTAGTCAAATATATGGAAGACAGTTCCTTGACGGAGCTTTGAAAATAAATATTGATTACTCGAACATTGAAGAGGGTAAGTTAATAAAATTTGTTGTTAGACATAGAGAAAATTTGTACAGATCTTTTAAGAGATTAATTCAAGTTAAGAGTATAAACCCTTCTTCAGCTTTCTTCTCCAAAGACTCAGGTTTAATAGAAGTTTCTCTCATAACAAAAGACATAGAAAAAGGAAAAAAATTATTAAACTCAGGAAATAGAATTTTTTTAGAAGATAATATCGAAATAGAATCTGAAAAGGCTAGAAAAGCAATTCAATTTATTGAACAAAGAATAAATAATGTAAAAGAAAGCCTAGATGTAGATAAAAAGAAACTCAAAGATTTCCGAGAGAAAAATAAATCAGTAAACGTAGATCTTGAAATTGAAACAATAATTAATAGTACTACAGAAATTGAAAAAAAAATTAATTCCTTAGACATTGAAATTGCAGCTGCTGAAAAAAATTACACAAAGACTAATCCAGTATATATTGACCTTTTGAACCAAAAAAGAATCCTAAATCTACAAAAAGATAACATTGAAAATAGAATTATTGATTTACCGTTAGCTCAACAAGAATATATAGATTTATTTAAGAATGTTGAGGTTTCCCAAGAAATTTATTCTGAACTTTTAAATAGACAGCTTAGTTATTCGATAATAGAGGCTAGTACTTTAGGAAATTTAAGAATTGTAGATGATGCTTATGTAGACTTAAAAGTTAGTCCAAAATCTTCTTTTATTTTGTACACTTTTATTTTTTCTTTGTTTGCATCGGTTTTATTAGCAATTATAAGAGGTTTATTTTTTTTACCAATCACCAATCCCGCTGAACTTGAAGATAACAATATAAATTTAAAAATTTTAGGAGTTATCCCTTACTTGGATAGTGATAAAACTGATGGGGAAGATGATATTAGATTTTCTCAATCCATTGAATCGTTAACTCTGAATATAAAAAATAGTGTTATTTCGGAAGATAATTCATGCAAAGTAATTTTGATAACTAGTCCTTCTCCGTCAAATGGAAAATCGTTTGTTTCTATAAATTTAGCTAAAAAACTAGCTTCTCTGGGCGATCGTGTATGCTTGTTGGATTCTGATTTAAAAAAAGGAGTCATCCATAAAAGATTAAACTTACCTACTTTAGAAGAGAAAAGATTTAATCAAATTAGAGAGGAAAATCTTGGCGATTTTAAAGTTGAAGAAAATTTTTATGTAATTCCTAAGGTAAGAAAATTAGTTAATAGTTTTAATTTTATTTATTCTGAAATATTTAATGAGAAATTTTCTATTTTAAAACAAAATTTTGATTTTATTATTATTGATACCGCTCCATTATTAAGTGTTTCGGATACGTCTATACTGCTCGGTAAAGCAGATTTAAGGTTAAATGTCATAAGACATGGAGTGAATAAGATTAAAGAGGTAAAACAGTTTATTTCAATTTGCGATCAGGTAAATCAGTCTGTTGATGGAATTATTTATAATGGATATGAAAAACCTAAAGGATACTATGGATATTACGCATTATATGGAAATTATAGTTATCAGTATTATGCGAAAAAATATCTATACACAGATTACTATTACAGTGAAAATGATGAAAATGAAGACAAGTAGTTACTTAGTTTTGCTTGTCAGCACATTCTTCCTTAGTTGTTCTTTAGCGCCTGGGATGCACATGAAAACTAATAAGTCATGGAGCGGGTATGAAAAAGTTTATATAGACAGCCTAAATGAAAATATCACTGTTAAAAATATTAATGAAAACGTTGTCTCTGGAATTTTAAGAGATATCACTTATAAAATTGGAGTTGGTGATCAGATTGCCATAACTATTTGGGGCTTGCCTGAAATATTTCCCATCACAAATCTGAATCCTGATTCAAATTTAAGAAGAGTAGATGGAAATGGAAATATTTTTTTTCCATACGTGGGCAAAATAAAAGCTGAAGGAAAAACTCAAGATGAGCTAAGAACTAATCTGACTCTTAAATTAACGAAAAGTTTTAATGATCCTCAACTAGACGTAGCCATTGCAAAATTTAATTCTCAAAGAGTATATTTGTTAGGTGAGGTAACAAAACCAAAAAGAATTAATATTACCGACACACCACTATCCTTATCAGACGCTTTAGGTCAGGTTAGCGGTTTAAGTACTATCTCAGCATCAGGAAGTGAAGTTTTTGTTGTCAGACAACCAACTGTAAAAAATCCTGCTGAAATTTATAGAGCTAATTTATCTTCACCTTCAGCATTCATTGATGCTGGGACATTTTATTTGGTTAATGGAGATATAATTTATGTGAATGCTAGGGGAACAACTAGATGGAATAGAGTGATTTCACAATTTTTTCCTTTTTCTTCATTTTTAAACAGTATTGATAATTTGGTAGATAGTGACTGATATTAATCATGATAAAGAAAAAAAAATAATATCTGTAATTTGCTTTGCAAATTACTGTAGAAGCCCGGTAGCGGAAAAAATTCTTCAAGCAAAATATCATAGTCAATTCAAATTTATGTCTGCTGGAATAATGCCATATGCAGATATTTCGATGGATAATAGATCAAAGGAATATCTAAATGAGAAAGGTATAAAAGATAATTTTCACATTCCAAAAAAAATTAATTCTAAATTAATAGATGAATCATCGCTAATATTTGCAATGGATTTTGAAATATTAATTGCTCTTAATAAAATGGGCATTTCCTCTGATAAATTAAGACTTTATTCTTTTCAAAATAAAGATGTCTTCATTCCAGATCCTTTTAAATTAGGAAAGCCAGAATATAAAAAAATTATGGATAAAATTTATCAAATTGCTGATGAAATGGATTTCACTTTTTTAGGTAACTGAGAAATGAAAAAAGTCTTTGTTGTCGGGCATAATGGAATGGTTGGTTCTGCAATTTTTAGAAAACTAAAACAAAAGAAACACATTGAGTTAATTACCGCCGAAAAAAATAAATTAAACTTAATTGATCAAAATCAGGTTAAAAGATTCTTTAATAGGAATAAAATTGATGAAGTTTATTTTTGTGCAGCAAAGGTAGGCGGTATTAATGCAAATAATATTTACCCTGCTGATTTTATTTTCGAAAATCTTCAAATGGAACTTAATGTTATTAATTCATCTTTTAAAGCTGGAATTAAAAAGTTGCTCTTTTTAGGGACAAGTTGTGCTTATCCTAAGTATGCAGATCAGCCTATTAAAGAGGATCAGCTTTTAAAAGGCTATCTTGAAAAAACAAATGAACCTTATGCGCTGGCTAAGTTATCGGGTCTAAAAATGTGTGAAAGTTACAACAGACAATTTAAAAAAAAATATTCCATTGATTATAGATCTGTTATGCCCACAAATATTTATGGACCAGGTGACAATTACAATCTTGAAAATAGTCATGTTGTGCCAGCTCTTATAAGAAAAATGCATGAAGCAAAAGAAAAAAATTTAAAACAAGTAAAAGTTTGGGGAACAGGAAAAGCTAAGAGAGAGTTTTTATTCGTTGAAGAACTGGCAGATGCTTGTATATTTGTTATGAATTTAAGCAAAAAAAAATTCTATGGTTTAAAAGAACAAAATTTACATCATATAAATATTGGGACAGGAAAAGATTTATCCATAAAAGACTTAGTTAATAAAATTAAGTCAATTGTGGGTTTTGAAGGAAAGATTGAATTTCAAAAAGATTTCCCTGACGGCACACCCAGAAAGGTCTTAGATATTAGTAGAATAGAGAAATTAGGATGGAAATCAAAAATTAATTTAGACGAAGGTTTAAAAAAGACTTATGAAAATTATTTAGACAACATAAATAATCTTAGGAATAAATGAAGAAAAAAATAGCACTCATAACAGGAATTACTGGGCAAGATGGGTCTTACCTAGCTGAGTTACTCCTACATAAAGGCTATCTCGTTCATGGAATTAAAAGGAGATCAAGTTTGATAAACACGGAAAGAATAGATCATATTTATGAGGATCCTTCGATAGAAAACAGAAACTTCATAATGCATTATGGCGATCTGACAGATTCGACAAACGTAATTAATCTAGTGCAAAAAATTCAACCAGATGAAATTTATAATTTAGGTGCGCAGAGCCACGTTGCTGTAAGTTTTGAAAGTCCAGAATATACCGCGCAAACAGACGCCTTAGGAACTTTAAGAATTCTAGAAGCAATAAAAACTTTAAATTTAAAAAATAAAGTAAAATTTTATCAAGCCTCTACATCAGAACTTTTTGGCAAAGTTCTTGAGACGCCACAAACTGAAAATACTCCTTTTTATCCAAGAAGCCCCTATGGAGTAGCCAAACTTTATGCACATTGGATAGTTATTAACTATAGAGAATCCTATGGAATTTTCGCATGCAATGGAATCTTGTTTAATCACGAAAGTCCAAGAAGAGGTGAAACTTTTGTAACAAGAAAAATAACCAGATCTTTAAGCAATATCTTTTTTGGTCTTGAAAATTGTTTAATGATTGGAAATCTTGATGCAAAAAGAGATTGGGGGCACGCAAAAGATTATGTAGAAATGCAATGGTTAATGCTTCAACAAGAAACGCCTGAAGATTTCGTGATATCTAGTGGTGAACAACATTCAGTTAGAGACTTTATAATGTGGACTGCAGAAGAGCTAGGCATAGAAATAATCTTTGAGGGATCAGGTATAAATGAAAGAGGTATTATTTCTTCATTACCAGAAAATTATAATGGAAACCTAACAATTGGCGGCGTAATTGTTAAAGTAGATAAAAAATATTTTAGACCAAATGAAGTAGATTCTTTACTTGGCGACTCCTCGAAAGCAAGAGAAAAATTAAAATGGAAGCCAAAAATTTCTGCAAGGCAGATGTGCTCAGAAATGGTGAAAAGTGATTTTAAATTGGCAAGGATTAAATCCTCAATTAATTCTTAAGAGTTCTTGCTTAAATGATTAGTCTGGAAAGCTTTTCAAATAAAAAAACTAAATTCGTTTTTGATACTTATTTTTTAGGACTCTCTTTCAAAGAAAGAATAAGATTTTTAATGATTTTTTACCCAAAATATTCGCCTGTCAGATACTTAATATTCATATTAAACCTAGTACTTCAATTTTTTCCACTTCTCTTTTCAATAAAGTTCAAAAAAATATCTGAAATTATATTATCTAATTTAAATTTAGATTCCTCGGGAAAATATCTCTTTTTGTTTCATAAATTATCTACTTCAGGAAAAATTTATATTTATAAATTTAATAAAAACAATCAATTAGAGTTTTTTATAAAATTCAATACTAATGCCGCGTTTCATAAAAAGCTTGAGCATGAAAAAAACGTATTAGAAAAAATAAAAGAGAAAGATGTCTTCTTTAATATTCCTGAAATAATTAAGTTTGGTTTTGAAAAAAACTTTAGCTTCATAATTTATCGAGCTCTAGAAGAATCTTACATTTTATTTGACAAAAAAAAGTTATATCCAGCCGAAATAATTGAATCTGTGAGATCTTTAAACGTTTTTGAATGTTACGATAGAGTGTTTGATTTAAAAGATTTAATTGAAACAAAAAATATAGTGAGAAACAAAGAACTAAAAAAACTTTTAGGAGAAATTAACTTTTCTTTATCAATGGACGCTTATTCGGCGCATTGTGATTTAGGCTCTGAAAATACTTTTTTAAAGATTGATCCAAAACAAAAAAAATATACTCTAGTTGATTGGGAAGATTTTTGTGATGTTGCTCCAATGGGCGTTGATGAAGTAAGTTTATGGTTAGGAAAAAATCATAGACATTTAAAAAGCTTTTTTATACCTAAAAAAAGAAAAAAAGTAGAAGAATTTATAAATTATTTTTCAAAAAACAAAATTGGTTTAAAAAATGCAATAATTTCCTTACTTTTTTTAGCCAAGAAAAAAAATGATTTAGCCGAAATTATTATTAAGTGATTAAATGATAGTCTTAGATAATCTAATTTTTGACTTAAGAAATAAGGGAGGGGTTAGTAAATATTGGTCTAAAATTATCGATCGCATTGACAAGACAAACAACGATATAACTTTTATTGAAAGTAATTCAGCTAGAAAAACAAATTTTGACAGAAAAGAAATTAAATTACTCAAAGAAGTAAAGCTGACAAATACACCAGTTTTTTTAAGAAGAATACTTGCTCTTTTTGTAAAATCTAAGGTTTACCACTCAAGTTATTTTACATTTTCTTTATTAAGTGATCGTAATATCGTAACAGTTCATGACATGATTCATGAGCTTTATCCAAATAAATTTAAGGGATTTGTTTTTAAATTTTTCAAAAAAAAACTTTGTAAAAGTGCAGATCAGATAATTGCAGTTTCAAACCAAACAAAAAGAGACATCATAAAGATATATAAGATGGAACCTGAAAAGGTAAAAGTTATTCATAATGGCGTTGACGAGGAGTTCTATCCGGATAAAAAAGAAAATAAGTTCACGATAAAAAATCATGAGTTTTATCCTGGAGAGTATTTTTTATACGTAGGTGAGAGGGGGTATTGTAAAAATTTCCCATATGTTTGTAGATTTATATCCGAGTACATCAAAATTCATAAGCAGCGAAATCTTATAATAGCTGGAGGTCCTAACTTTACAAAAAATGAAAAAAAAGAAATAAAAAAGATGGGATTACCTGAAAACAATATTTTCCATTTAAAAGATTTAGAAACAAAAGAATTAAGAATTTTGTATAGCAATTCCTTGTGCCTTTTAATACCTTCTATTTATGAGGGTTTTGGGTTACCAGCACTCGAAGCAGCGCGTTGTAAAGCACTAGTTTTATCTTCAAAAGGAGGGGCCCTAGAAGAAATTTTAGGTCCTAGCGAATATGCATTTGATCTATCAAAAAAGAATGATTGTTCAAGAGTTATTGATTTAGGTTTACAGAATGACTCTGCTAAAACAGAAATAGAAAGAACCTATAAAAAATCTTTACTTTTTAGTTGGGACAAAGCTGCTAGAGATTACTTAAAAATTTATAAAAAGTTACTAAAATTAGAAAAAAATGAGAAATGAATTTATCCATGGCAAGTATATTATGATTTTAGGTCCTGATGGATGTGGAAAAACATCAGTTTCGAATTGGCTAGAAAAAGAAATAATTAAAACTGAGATTATTAAAAAAGAATTTTCTTTCGGGATATTACCGAGTTTTTCAAAAATTTTTTTTGGTAAGAAAAAAGAAAATCGCAGAGAAGGAGAAATAAATTCAGGGATGCTAAACTCCTTAAATATTATTAGAGGCTCAATAATTGCTTGTTGGTATGGATTAGATCATTATTTAGGCACTTATTATCTCAAAAGGCAAAAACAGAAAACAATTATCTTTGCAAGATCATATTATGATTTTTTATATCAAAGAGCTTATAGAAATGTCCCGTCATTCATTTACAAATTTTTTTTTAAGGTAGGACCTAATCCGGATCTAATTTTGGTGCCCTTTAGAGAGCCAGTTAAGATTTATTCTGATAAACCTGAGCTGAGCATTGATGAAATTGAGATGCAGTATAAAATTTTAAAAAATTTTTTTTTAAATGAACCAAAATTTGTCTATCTCGATGCCTCTAAAGGGATTGAAAATACGATAGATAATCTGAGAAATATATACAATAAGAATTTGATTTAATTTCTTTTTGAAAACGATGAACAATATGGAATGGAAAAAAAAAATCTATGAGGCATTAGCTACTTATGCCAATATTGAGTCAATAGATTACTGCGTTCTAAATGGCTATGATCCAGAAAAAGAATCTTTTGGTAGAGATTTAGACGTTTATGTTCCAAACCATCAAGATTCAATTAAATTACTTTCCTTCTTTAAAAAAACCTTAGAAAAGAATGATATTAAATGGATAATGATGATGGATCCTATATGGGGCATGAGGTGTGTTGGAATAACTAAAGATTTTAAAAATATAGAGTTTCATATTTTTAATTCAGTTTTCGTAACTTTTTTTAAAGTATCTAAAGCCTTTAAATTGAATGCTAAATTTTATGGTAATGTAAATTTAAAATTAGACCCTCTATACATGCTCTTTAAGAGTGTTCTTATAAAAAAAAATAGAGAAATATTAAAATTAAAAAACCTTTGGCGGAATGAAAAACCATCAAAATTTTTGGAAGGAAAAAAACAATATTTGGGGGATTTGATTGGCCAAGATTTTATCAATTTGCTTTTGCAAGAGGATTTAAATAAAAAAGATTTAAAGAAATTGAGAAAATTTTTTATTTTATTTTTATTAAAGTCATTTTTTTTACCAATTTCTTCTTTTATTCAAATTTTTAGGTCGTTTCATATAAAAAAAATTAAAACTTTTAATTCCCCTTGCGTTCCAAAATTCATAATTTTTGAGAATAATTTTCCAAATTCAGAGCTTTTTAAAAATAGTTTAGAAGACAAACTAAAGGAAGTTTTTAAAAAAGTACATGTTGAAACTACAAAAAATAATAAATTATCGTCATATAAAATAAAATACATTCAATCTATACAAACTTTATATATATTAATTTCCGAAACTAAAAATAAAAACTCTGCTCGTTATAGTGATTATGAAAGAATAAGTTTCGATATAAATAAGGATTTTAAAAGTGAATTAGAAAATATTTCAAATGAAATTCTTTCAAAGATGAAAAATTTTAATAAAAAATGGGAAAAAAAATTATCATCTGAGAGTTCGCGTATTGTTTAAGAATAAGAATGAAATTATCTCTTACAGTCATAGAGCAGGTTTTAATAGCACTGGGAAATTTCTTATTTTTTATATTGGCTTCAAGGTATTCAGGTTCTGAATCCTTTGGTGAGTTCGCTAAAATTTTTATTTCAGCTCAGATTATTTTCGCTATATCTTCCCAGTGGATTATTGTGCCAATCACTAGTACTAGAATAGATACAACTGAATCAAAATTGTATTCCTCTAGCTTAACTAGATTTTTCAAACACGTCTTTATTGTTCCTTTAATAGCTTCAATATTTTTTTTTGTATTTTCGTCCAATGTAAGTTTTTTGTTATTTTTAATTTCAACCAGCTTAATTACTATCGGCCTTACTCTTTTCGACTTACTCAGGTTTTACAATATAAGGATTAAAAAAGTAACTGAGCAAATAAAAATAAATATTTCAAGATTACTTATTTCTTTAACTTCTCTCTACTTTTTACCTTTTTTTATCAATGAATTAGTTTTTATAATTTTTATGTCTTATTTCATGGGACTGATTCCAGCTTTATATAAACAAATGCAATTAATACTCAAGATGAGGCCGAGTTTCTTTATTGCAAAAAATGAACCGATAAAGAATTTTACTGAACACTCTAAAACAATGATTTCATATGGGGTTACCAGCGCCTTATTCACCGTTGTCACTACAGTTATCATGACAAAAATTGGAACAAGTGCTCTTGGAGCAGTTCAAGCTTTTAGATCTTTAGTAAACTGGGTGCCATTAGCAGTCCAACACATTGAAACTCATTACTCAGTGGAACTCATTAGTAGAAATAAATTTAACTTTCTAAATATTTTTTGGTTTTTTATTTTTCTTTCTTTTTTCACATCAACATTAGTATTTTTTTATTTTTTTGATGAATTTTTAATTTTTTATATTTTTGGTTCCAGTTACATTGAGTACAATTCAATATTGACTATCTTATTTACTCTTGTGATGTTTCAAAGCGCTACTAGAATATTGGGAGCCCAAGCACGTTTAAAAAACCTCCAAAATATATTCAGACAACAAGCATATATACTCTTTTTTAGTTCTATTTTATTTATTATTTTATTTTTTGGATTAAAAATCGAAATTGATATAATTTCGCTTTTAGTTCTCATGGTTCTGATTGCCTTTATTCAGGGAGGAACAATGATGTATATGATAAAAAAAAAGAAATAAAATGAAAATTATCCATTTTACACTCGGCAGTGTTAATCCAAATAGTTCAAATGGTATTAACAGAGTTATTGAAGAACACGCTAAATTTGGTAATGAGTTAGGGAACGAAATTCTCGTGGTATCGTTGAAAAAAAAACAAAGAGAAAAGACTATAACTATTAAGAGGGAAGGTTTTGAAGTTAAAATATTTAATTCAATCTTTTCAGTAATTAATTTTTTAAAAAAAAATTCTGAATCTATTGATGTTTTGCACTTTCACAATGTGTGGTCTTTTCAAAATGTAATTATTTACATAGCCTTACTTAATAAAATTTTATATTTTGTTACTCCACATGCTGGGTTTATGCAAGATAGAGTGAGAAATAAAAATTATTTTTTTAAAATTCTTTTTCATTTCTTATTTCAAAAGAGATTCCTTGATAAAGCTGCAGGG
>MDTB01222647.1_pt1 | contig 13067 bp, 17 predicted proteins | sample 811161 | NCBI WGS metagenome assembly MDTB01 (sample SAMN05326650, study PRJNA326480) | marine metagenome | isolation source: seawater | place: Mediterranean Sea | collected 2009 | reverse complement strand
TTGCGGCGACGGCGCACATAGCCGCTTGAGCTGAGGGTCTGCTGTCCGAAGAATTCCCGATCTGTCACCAGCACCACCTTCCACGCGGGAAGTTGCAGTCCTTCCAGTTCGGCGTGGCCGCTCGATTTCAGTGCGACTGGTGTGTTCTGTTCCAGCAGGCGGGTGATGGCTTGCGTGTCCCCGTTATTGGGCACAAACCGGCTGATGCAGTCGTGCTCCTCGAGCAAAGCCACTGCACGGCTCGGCTGGGCAGACACCAGCCAGACCGCAGTTTTCTGGGTTTGAAATCCCTTGATCAGTTCGCCGAGTTTTCCGAATTGGTTGGGATAAGCCGGTACCGGTCGACTGGCGAGATCGAAGCTGTTGGGATGGTTGTCCTCTTCCAGCAATTCCGCAAGATCGAAGCCGTTGAAGGTTTCGGCAGCGCTGTAGGCATGGTCGATGGCCTGATGGAGCAGCGGCGGCCAGATGCGATCGCGCTCCTGCTCTGAGAGACCGAGCTCCTCCGCCATCTCTTGGTGATGGTCGATGGCGTGATCCAGCCACTGCTGGCCATGGGCCAGACCATGGCGACGCTCATCAATGACCACACAACAGGGACGGGGCAGATAGTCGAGAAGCGATGCCGGCTGATCCCACGCCAATCCCATCAAACGTCTCATCCCTTCGGGAGTGCCGCCTTCCAACAACGCATCGGTGGCTTCCGCACCGAGCAGCCGCTCAAGGCCATCGGGCATCTTGTCTCGCAGACTGTCGGCAACGAGGGGACTGAACCCGGTGGGTGTCAGCCGCAGATGCTCGATCGCATCAAGGGATCGCTGCGTGGCCGGGTCAAATTCCCGCAGCTTGTCGAGTTCCTCTCCAAAGAACTCGAGCCGCACCGGCAATTCGCTGCTCACCGGGAAGATGTCCACAATGTCGCCGCGGCGGCTCCAGGTGCCTTCCTGATCAATGGAAGAGACCCGCTCGTAACCGAGATGTGCGAGCTGCTCTCCGAGATCCTCCAAATCGAGTTCGTCCCCGCGGCTCAGGGTTCGGCACTGGGCAGCCAGGGCCTCTGGTGGGGGGAGATGGGGTTGGAGACATCGCTCTGTGGCGACGATCGCTCGGTTCGGCGAACCGTCTTCAGCCAGCAGGTCACTCAGAACCTGGAGTTGCCCCCAGATGATTTCACTGGTGGGATCGAACGGTTCGTAAGGAGAACCCTCGCTGGTTGGATAGAGACTCGTGTTGTCCCATCCCATCAGATCAAGCAGGGCGGTCCAGCGACCGGCCTCCTCAAGGGTTGGCACGACCACCAGCAGCGGACTTTCGTCGCGACGGGCGATTGCACTGGCGATCAAGGCGCGCGTGGCTCGACCAGCCCCACGCATCAACAGCCGCTCAGACCTCCGGGATCGCTCGAGAAGCTCACCGGTGAGGGCCGTGTTCTGCAGCTGTCGCACCAGGGAGCGAAGAGGCATCGCTGAAATGGGCGATCAGTCGTTGATCTTCGCAATAGGGTGCGCGCCGACGCGACCCTTGGCCATGCCGCGCTACCGCTGCCCCTCCTGTTGCTGTGGTCCGGCGCTCGTGCTTCGTCCACCAAAGGGGGCCACACCGATCTGTCCGCGCTGTCAATCGCCGCTGGAGCAGCAACCCTTGGTTCGGCCAGTGCCCTTGTTGATCCTGCTGAGTGTGGGTTCCGTTCTGGTGCTCTCCTCGTTTCCAAGTCTGTTTCAACCGCTGCCGGATCGTTCGCCACAGCCCCCTGCGGAAGACACGGTCTTCTTCCCCAGGTCGATTCAGAATGAGGATCGAATGGAGTCCTGATCCATGGCCGCCCCAAAGGCTCTGCTGCTCTCAACCATTGCGACCGATGCCAATGATTGGCATATCGGACGCTTCAGTCAGCTCGGCTCGATGATTGAAACGGCGGGTCAAGCCATCGACCCTGCCTTTGCGCTGACCATCACGGACTATCCCGTTGAGCCAGAACTGCGGAAGGGGCTTCAGTCGGATCTTCGTGAGGGTGTGTTCAACCAGATTTGGTTGATGGCCGTCGATCTCGACAACGGACCGGATGAGGATTTTTTCCCGGCGTTGGAAGCCGCGGTGCGTTCCGGTACAGATCTGGTGATTGCGAGGGACCATGCGGATCTCGGTAGCTGTCTTCTCTCGCTTGAGGGATGCCTTACAGCAGTCGGATCAACACAGACGTTCAAACGAAGCTGGCCTGACCTCCCCACGGATCGGGAATTCATTGATGAGGCCTGTCCCACAATCACCACCCCCTGTGTCGTGACGGGACAGAACGGAGGAGTTCAGATCTGTCGAAAGCGGGCTGACCATCCTCTGCTTGCATTCCCGTCGATGCTTCCAGGGCATCTGTTGATGCCTGCCCACCCCCATGAGGGTGTGATTCAACCGACGTCGGACACGCAGACCGTTCTGCTCTCCAGTTACTCGATCACCAGCGGGCGTGAACAACTCATCGCCATTGTTGATGAGGTGCCGGACGGTGGAATGGTCCTTCACCACTCCACCTTTCACCATTTCGCGGATTACAACATCGATATCAGCCATGGTGCACCCGATTTTGTGCTCGACCCGCCGACAAAGCAGATCGAAGATTCTCCGGAGTTGCTGGCCGATTTGCGCGCCTACATTCGATCCGTCGTGCATTACGCCTGTCGCAACTGAACTGACATAGGGCCTGGCTGATCTGATCAGCTGTCGCTCAATCGAGCACTTCCAGACTGACGACAGCTTCTCCGTCGTCATCGAGATCCAGCTCTTCTGCGGCTCCATGCGCCAGGTCGATCACCGTGCCTTCCTTGAACGGCTTGCGGTCATTGATCACGACAATCACGCTTTCATTGGTGTCTTCGCGGGTCACTTTGACCTTGGTTCCCATCGGCAATTTGCTGTGAGCAGCGGTCATGGTGTCCTTTTGAAGGACCTCACCACTTGCCGTTTTATTGCCGTAGAAGCCGGGGCCGTACCAGGTTGCCCGGCCTGTGATGGTCTCCGAGGGAGCGCTGCTGGATTCAGCGCTGGGTTCAGCCGTGGCTGAAGACTCTGGCGTGGCTTTCGGCTGGTTCCCAGAACAGCCTGCACAGGCCAGAAGGGAGATGGTGAGGGCCGATGCAACCAGTTTTGAACAGGGATTCATCGAGGCTTTCATCCTCTCCGATTGCTAACCAAGGTTCCGGAAAAAGTCTGTGGTTTCAAGGACGCAGCAACGACGCACGGCCACAGCAGAAAATTGTTAACATATCGTTACACGCTCGGTTGACATGGTTGATTACACGCTTGCAATTTATGCAGTTGTCGGGATAACGATTGTTTTGACCGCAGGGGTTGCTTTTGTTCTGGCACAGCCAACCGATCTGCCTGTTCTGAAGGATCCCAAGGATTGAGTGATGTCGATCGATAAGCGGTGTCAAGAGCAACTTCCTGTTGCGGATCGAATGTTCATGGACTTCAAATATTCGACTCCGGGTTCACAAGATCAGGTTCATGCTCTGAAAACATTGAATGTCTTGATTGGCATGTGGGCTGATTACTTCCTCCATGCGGAGATCCAACGCATGGATTTTGCACTTGCACTCAAGCGAGCAAAGCCTGATCAAATGCTCGGTTAGCTTTTTCTGTTGATCAATTGCTCTTCCAGCAACATGTTGAACTGAAGCAGTTGTTCATCACTGAGCTGTTGGCGGCTGTTTGCTCCGAGCTGTTGATTCAGAAACTCGCGTGCGTTGTCTGCGGACCAAGCAAGCTCCTTGAGCATCACATTTCCCTGCTCGATTAGTTCACTGCGACGGATCGGCACAGCGGCTGTTTCAGGACGAGCTCCGGGTTTCATCACGCGAAGCTGCCGGAGATAGCCCGTCAGATCGCTGTATCGCGTCAGTCGATGTCGACTTCCGAAACCGAAAGCACGTTCGAGATATTGACGTTCCATGTCACGGTCCCAACCGATCCGGCGGATCTCTAAATCCACGGCCGCCAGTTCGTCACTCCAGTCCTCAGGGTCTGTTGGCGATTCGCTGGGTGCATCCGGAACTGATTGCGGATCGGGCGCCTTGGGGGAACCCGTCTGGACTTTCTCATTCGTCCCCACCTTCTCGACCTTCTGGGCTGTTGATCGCTCGATTGCTGGGGGCTTCAGGGAGTCCGTCTTGGTGACTGGCGTTGGTTCTGGAGGGTTCAGGCGCAGACGTAGACGTTCGAGCGCACGGTCTTCAGCCGCTTCTGAGGTCTGTGCTTCACCGAGAGCACTGCCGAGCCGCAGATCCCCATCCGTGGCTTCCACACGGACCACGCATCGCAGTGTGTCGACGTGACACAGCTCGGCATGGATCTGCATCACCGCTAATGCGCCTCAGCTCTTTCTAGGCTGCCGTCATGGATGTCATGTCTTTGCCCTCGCTCAGCGACTGGTTCGAGGGTGTCGACCAATGGGGGGAAGTCTTAGCCCTCCTACCGGTTCTGGTTCTCTTGGAGCTGGTCCTCTCCGCGGACAACGCCGTCGCCCTTGCAGCGATTGCGCGTGCCTGCCGGCGCCCGGATCAGGAACGTCTCGCTCTGAACATTGGAATCGCTCTGGCACTCGTGCTGCGGATCGGTTTGATCGTGATCGCCCAATGGGTGTTGGAGAGTGCCGTCGTTCAACTGCTTGCTGCCGGTTATCTGTTGTGGCTTTTCGCAGATCACATGCGATCGAAGCTTTCGGCACAGGCCGAGCAGGACGAATCCGGATCAGCATCTGCCGTTTCTTCATCTCTGCTGAAAACGGTTCTGCTTCTGGCGTTCACCGATCTTGCCTTTTCGATCGACAGCGTGGCAACCGCTGTTGCCATAAGTGATCAGATGCTGTTGGTGATCACTGGCGCCGTCATCGGCATCATTGCGCTGCGATTCACGTCCGCTTTGTTTGTCCGTTGGTTGGAGGAGTACCCACGTCTGGAAACGGCAGGTTTTCTCGCTGTGGCGATCGTTGCCATCAAACTGATCTTGCACGTTCTGTTCAGCAACCTGCACCAACCCGATTGGCTCACCCTGTTGGTTGTGTTGATGTTATTCGGCTGGGGCTTGTCGCAAAGTCGTTCCCCTTCGCTCGCTCTTGAGCCCGAACATGCTGATTGAGGTGCGGCAAGCGGATGGTGAGGTGCTCCTCGATCGGCTTGAGTTGGACGATCCACCACAGCCTGGACGCTGGGTCAACTTCAACGGTGTCAGTTATCTGGTGATGCAACGCCGTCATCGTTATCAATTGCGCAACGGCAGGTATCAGCTGGCGTCGATCGCGTTACTCGTTAAATCTCAGACGCAGCCGAAGGATGCAAGACGTTGGAAACATGGCTGGGTGATTGGAGACCCCGAATGTCGCTTCAATGCCCGCAGTCCACTGTTGCGATGTGCTGTTTGGCCTGAGGGGCCATGCGAGACATGTCAGCACCGTGAACAACGATGACAGCGAGCGCGACGTGGATCACTGGACATGTCGTCAAGGGTCATGGTGTGGCCTCTGGCCAAGTGGTTAACTCTCCCTACCCATCGGGAACAATTGGCATGCAAATGCCTTATTTCACCGATCTAGGACTGGATCTCAGCGATTGTTGGCCAGGCACGATCAATGTTTGCTTTGCTCCTTACGAGATCCAGTTGAGTCAACCCGATCATTGTTTTCCCATGGTGACGTGGACTGACCGTCACCCACCGGAAACATTTTCATTCTGGAGAATTGATGTACTTGGTCCTTCAGATCAAATGGTGATGGGTTGGATTTATCATCCCCATCCAGAAACAAAGCAGGCCCATTGGCAGTCCCCTTCGATTATTGAAGTGTTATGTCCGAAATTAAGAGGTGTCGTTTCAGGCTCGCCACTGTGTTTATTGGATCATCAGAATCGCATTCATTTGCTGGATCGCGTGCGTCTGCGCGCCAGTCTTTTGGAGTTGCTGAAATTCAAGGTTCTTGCCTCACCGCAGCATTTTTTCACATCAACACTTGGCAAGGACCGACGTGAGTGGTTGAAACATATGTATCCTCAATTTCTTGTGCTCTCAGATGATGACCTTGACCAAGTCTGGAGTCAAGCACGTTGCCTTTACTCTGAATTGGATTGATCAAATGGGATTTGCCCTGGTGATTTATTTTGAAAACATGTTTGATGCTTTCTCCGCAACCGTCTTTTCGCTTTCGCTTGACTGCGATATCAGCGATTGATTTCTGTAGACGGGATTGTGGGGCTCCTTGGAGATTGCATTGCAACGTTGCAAATAGAAGCCAGTGTGATCCATTTTTTTAGATGTGTAGTCTCTATCAATCTTGTTCGCTTATTACCCATGGATCTGTTTCCTAATCCTCCGATATGATCTCCATCGCCGACGTGGTGGGTCGTTGAATGCGCTCTCTGGGATCACTGCCAGAACGCCATGGTGTAAATGCAATGAAATTAAAGGAAACCAAGGCTATCGTTACGGCCAGTGCAGCGAATTGCTCGAGCGCTTCAATAGGCATGGGCTAATCACTGCACTTGTGGCAACGGAATATACCATTGTGAATGAAATATTGTGATATATTATTTAAGAGTAGCATTCAGATGCTTGAAAGGCGTCATTAACAGCAGCTTGATTCGTTGTTTGTTAGGGCTGATCAGCAATGCTGCACTTGGTTCTGCTTCGCTGGCTGGCGAGAAACCACCCAAAAGCCCACTGCTTGAGAGCATCCGCGTTCCAATCGAGTTCAATGCTTTTCCTGCATCCAAGTGGGCACCAACATCCATTGATCCGGACGCACGGCACGATCGAATCCCCTTCAATATCAAGCTGAAGCCTGTCATTCCTTTTCCGTTGAATCAGGATTGGACACTGTTGACCTATACCGTTTTACGTTTTTCGTCGATTCCCTGGGGCTCGCTAGGGGTGGAGTACTCGACCGATGGAATTCCCTTCACATCCTGGACGCAAGACAATCGATTTGGCTTGGCTGTGGTGAATCCAACCGCCGTTTTTGTACCACATCTCAGTCGTGATTTTGTCATTGGTATTGGCCCCTCCGTATCTGCCCCAGTTGGAAAAACACCACTCAGCGACAGGATCTGGACCATCGGCCCTGCTGTTTTTGTGTCGTGGAAGACCGGTCCGTGGCGCCTTGGAGCACGCATTCACAACATGTTTTCATTTGCCGGAGACGAAGCGAACGATCATGTCAACCTGTTTATCATCCGTGGCAAGTTTGTCTATCAACTGCACAAGGATTGGTTTCTTGTATCTGCTCCAATCATCACCAATGATTGGAATCATCCGGATGGAAAAGGTTGGATGCTGCCCGTTGGTGGTGGGATTGGACGCATTTTTCAATTAGGACAATCCAGGGCTTCTTTTTCTGTTCAGGCATATTACAATTTGCTCCAACCTGAGTCGTTGGGAGAGCAGTTGACTGGAGATTGGAGTGTCCGAACGGACCTTAATTTCATGATTCCAAAGTGAATCCTGAAATCTAGGGATTCGTCAGTGTGCCGTTTTCAACCATCAACTCTTCTCTGACCCCCATTTGTTGGATCAGAGCATCTCCAGAGCTTCGTTTTTTTCCTTCCAGCTGTCCTGCGCGGATGAGCACTGGACAACCACTGCTGCTCACCACAACACCGACGGTGTCAATAACTGCAAGGACCCGCCCTGGAGGCGTGCTTCCTGCATCCCAGCGATTGAGAAGGCTCTGCGCAGCGTCACTGAGATGCTCCCGGAGACGCACAATCAGTGGTTCAGTTTCCATGATTTTGAAGCGTTTTCCCTGCCAACGGGCCAGGGCGTTGGGATAAAGGCCCATCACCTTTCGGTGAATCTCCAAGGCTGAAGCGGACCAATCAATCAAATAGTCGTCTTTGTTCAGAAGGCGTGCATAGCTGGTTGGGCCTGATTGAGCCTTGACCTGAAGTCGCTCCAGACGATCCTGCTCCGCTCCCGCGCCGGCGGCTTCAATCACCGGCATCGCTTCCACCATCAGCGTTGCTGTGAGTTGGCTCAGAGCCAATGCAAGTTGCTCTGCATTGGTGAGCAGTCCGATGGGAATGGACCTCTCAAGCAGCACGGGGCCGGTGTCCAGCCCCTCCTCCATCGCCATCACGCCAACACCCGTTGTGGCATCGCCTTCCAAGAGTGACCATTGAATTGGTCCTGCTCCGCGCCAACGGGGCAGCAGCGATCCATGCCCGTTCCAGCATCCCAGGGGCGGTTGCTGAAGAACGGAGACAGGCAAAATCTGCCCGAATGCCACAACAACAGAGAGATCGGCCTGCAAGGAGGCCAGCTGAGCCTGCAAGGCAGTGTCTCGTCGAATCCGCTGAGGAGTGAAGACCGGACAGCCGATCTCAAGCGCTTTTGTCTTGACCGGAGAAGGCACCAGCTGTTGACCACGACCTCGGCGTCGATCCGGTTGCGTGACGACCCCAACGAGGGAGTGGCCAGCATCATGAAGCGCTTCAAGGGTGGTTACCGCGTACTGAGGAGTACCCCAGAACAGGATCTTCACGCTTCGCCGGTGATGGACAGATCCTTGACCCAAACATGGGGGCAGACCCCGCGTGGGGTAACAACCTGTTCGGATTCGAGATGAAGAATGCTGTTCAGCACGGTGCGGATGTCACCAGCGACCGTTGCCGCCTCAACGGATCTCCGTTCGCCGTCTTTCACCAGCCAGCCATCAAAGGGGAGAGAAAAGGAACCCTGACTGGCCTTGACCCCAGCATGAAGAGCGCTGAGGTCTTCAATCAGAACAAAAGGATCTGCTGCGCTGCGGTGATCAAGCTCGGTTCCACTGTGTTGTCCTGCAGTGGTGCTGACCACAAACCAGTCGGCACCAACGGACACCTTGGCGCCAAGGCCTGCATGGCCGGTGGGGGCAACACCGAATGCACGGGCGGTGGCTTCGGAATGAAGGAAGCTTTTTAACGCTCCTCCCTCAATCAGACAGACGCTCTGCGTTGGCGTTCCCTCTCCATCGAAACTCGACGCGCTGACATTTCCAGGATGAAGACCATCGTCATGCAGCGAAAAGAAGGGGACAGCAAGGGTGGTTCCGATCGATTCCCTCTGACTGAGGCTGACCCCATCGAGCACAGCCCTGGCGTTCACCATGCTGCTGAAGGCTCCGATCAGAGAGAGGAACGCCTCGGGCGTGAAGCACACCCGGTAGCTTCCCGTTTCGATGGGTTGGTAAGCCAGATGACTGATGGTGCGTTCCGCCGCTTCAGTGATGCACCCTGCGATGTCGAGCTCGCCGCTCCCGAGGGCCAGACGAACAGCTCCTGCACTGCGCGGTTTGCGACCTGACTCCTCCGCCCGGGCGTAAAGGTAAAGACTGGCTTGGGTGCGCTCCATCTGGCGAAGCGCTCCTTCACTGTTCAGGTAAAGGCTCTGCGACAGGGATTCAGCCAGGCCGTTGTAAGGAACCGTCTGAATCGATGGATGCCGAGCCAACAGATCAGCCTCGGCTTCACGCAGGGTTTCCAGCAAAGGAAGGATGCCCTGGCGTTGCTTCAGCGGCCGGTTGAGTTCCGGAAGTGGAGCGGTCGCCAGTGGGGAGAATTCAGGCACGTCATCAGCGTTTCCGAAGTGACTGGCTGCGTGGGCCCCTTGAAGGGCCTGCTCCAAGCCTTCGTCGGACAGATCGGTCGTGCTGGTGATGCCGACCAATCCTTGACTGTTCCAGACACGAACCGTGATGGAGCTGCGCTGGGCAGCTTTCATTTGCTTGGCGTCACCCCGGTCCACTTGAACGGAGCAATCCTCACTGCAGGCCGCACCGAGATCCCACTTCTTGATCCCCTCGCGGCCCGCGAAAGTTTGCAGACGATCGCGAAGGTTGCTGGCCGAAAGTCCATGTTCGTTGCCCATGGTCAACGCCCTCCAACGGTGATCGAATCGACCTTGATGTGAGGCTGACCGACCGTCACAAAAATGCTGCCGCTCACTGATCCACAGAAACCGGCTGCTAACTCGAGGTCATCGGCACACATGGAGATGCGTGGCATCACCTCCTTCGCATCTCCGATCAACGTTGCACCCTTCACTGGTTTACCGAGGGTGCCGTTTTCAATCAGATAGCCCTCCTCAACAGCAAAGTTGAACTGTCCTGTCGGACCCACACTTCCGCCTCCCATCGCCTTGCAGTAGAGACCACGGTCAACAGATGCAATCAGATCCTCCGGTTTGTGAGGTCCTGCGTCGATGTAGGTGTTGCGCATCCGGCTGGCTGCTGCAAAGGCATGGCTTTGGCGACGCCCACTGCCCGTGCGTTTGTGTCCGGTTCGCAGTTCTCCAGCCCGATCACTGATGAAGCGCTGCAGAACACCGTCTTTGATCAACACGGTCCGTTGTGGTTCCATCCCCTCGTCATCCATGGCGAGAGAGCCGAAGGCACCACCGCTCAATCCTTCGTCGATGGCCGTCACAGCCGGGTGGGCGATCAGGGTTCCGACACTTTCAGCGAAAGGAGTGGTTCCCCGTTCGATCTGGGTTGTTTCCAGCAGGTGGCCACAGGCCTCATGGAAGATCACACCACCGAAGCGATTGGCCAGCACCGCCGGCATCTGACCAGCGTCGACGTAATCCGCCCGCAGCATGGTTCCGGCGCTTTCACAGACTTCAGCTGCGCTGGCTTCACAGTTCCAATTCATCAAGTCGTCCGGACGATCAGTGCTTCCGTAACGGCGCCCAACACTGGATCGATGCTCTCCGTCGGCGGCCAGCACTGACAGCCCTGTCGACTGGTGCAGACGGATGTCGTGAGCGAAGGTTCCATCCGACGCGGCCACCATCACCTCCTGCCAGTCCCTCGAGTAACTGCCCCGGCGAACCTGGAGATGCTGTCCCAGTCGCTGCAGATGCACTGTTCCCTGAAGAAGCCGGCTGCTTGCGTCGGAGAGAGAGGGGCATTTGGCCAGCCAATCAAGCTTGCTGCTGCCGTGATCCTGCAGGGCATCCAGCCCTGCAAAAGCAGGACTGGATGTTGACCCCGTGTTTTGCAGCCCAAGCATGGCCAACGCCTGATCCAGGGCTCGCATCAGGCCTTCGCGGCTCAGATCGTTGGTGCTGACAAAGCCATCTCGACCCTGTTGAAACACCCGTAAGCCGGCACCGCGAGAGAAGGCCGGATTGACACTGGTAATGGTGTCCTGTTCAGCCAAAAGGCCGAGATGGTCCGTGCGCTCCAGAAACACCTCCACCAGGTCGGCCCCAGCGGATGTTCCTCTGTGGAGAAGATCTTCAAGAAGATCCTTCCATTGGGCCGAAAACGAAACAGTCAACGAAGCTCCTGGTGTTGATTGGGTTCAGCGCACGGCTGGTTGGAAGCGATCACTCGGTATGGGAGCCATCAGAAACAGCTTCGCCATCACCGAAACATTGCCGAGCCAGTAGGGAATCTTGCGGATCATTCGCAGAGGTGCGGGGGCTCCGCTGGAATCCTCTGCTGAGAGTGCTTCATTGTTGCTGACCAAGCTTTCGAGACGATCCCAGAATTTGTCGTTCCGAACATCAAGAACCACGGGGAACACCCGTGCCGATGTTTCGTTGGTCTTATCAATCACCATCCGGTCGTAGGTGCGAGCGTCCAGACCGAGGGATTCGTAAAACTCCTTTCGCGCCACGTCCCTTACGTACATCGTGGCAAAGACGGCGAGCAGGAAGAAGCGACACCAAAGCTTGGCGATCGGACCACGAACAGTGTCAGGCTGTGCCTTCATCAGGGCATCAAAGAAATCGCCATGACGGTTTTCGTCTTGACACCAATTTTCAAAGAAATTGAAAATTGGGAAGATCTTGCTGTCAGGATTTTTCTCGAGATGCCGGTAGATGGCGATGTAGCGCCAATAGCCGATTTTCTCGGATAGATAAGTTGCATAAAAGATGAACTTCGGCTTGAAGAACGTGTACTTCTTGTTGGCTGTCAAAAAGCCAAGATCCAATTGAACCCCAAAATCACTCATTGACTTGTTGAGGAACCCAGCGTGACGGGCCTCATCCCTTGCCATATGTGCAAAGCACTCAGCAAGAAGTGGGTTCTTTTGTTTGATGCGACGGCTTAACTCCTTGTAAAGAAGAAAACCAGAGAATTCAGAGGTGCAGCTTTGCTCTAAGAATTCAACAAAGACACGGCGCGTCTCTGGGTCGAGCTTTTCAGCTGCGCCATCAAATTCTTCGTTACGGACGAAATGGTGTCTGTTGTAGTCCTTGCGGAACTCTTCACAGATGGCTTCCAGCTCAGCCTCGTTGGGGCGGAGGTCCATGGCAGCCATGGCCTCGAAGTCGGTTGTGTAAAACCGTGGGGTCAGGATCGTGTCCTTGACGGGATCCTTGATCGCGACAGCGCTCTCAGCACTCTGATCGGCCACGGCGGTGGGAGGGACCATCAGCTCCGGTGTCAAGGTGCCATCCAATGTAGAGGTGACACCGCTTGAAGATGGGAATCAATTCCCTCCCAGCCACTTCTGACCATTCAGGCGTTGCATCAAGCGGGACACCAGAAGAGCGAGTGACATCCGTTTCTCATCGATGAGAAATGACTCAAGCAGTGTGGGATCACTGCCTGGGTCTGCCAAAGCGATCGTTTTGCCGCTGTTGATGTCCTCTTTCTCGAAGCAGAGCCAAAAGCGACGACCACCGGGAAGCTCGCCGATCACGATGGGACACGTTCCACCGACCACGGGGCGGTCCGACTCCATGAGCTCGAGACGCTCGGCTTCCAGCGCATGGTCTGCAAGCTCCTGATTGATGCGGGGAATGAACTCCTCAGCAATGAAATTGGCGAAGGGTTTGTCCTCCGGCTTGGGGGGCTTGGCCTTGGGCTTCGCCTCCACCTCGGGCTTGGCTTCCACCTCGGGCTTGGCCTCGGAGGACGCCTCGGAAGGGGTTTCGCTCACCGGAACCAGATTGCTGAAGCAACTGTAAGCAGCACAGTCCAGCTCTCACCAATCCTGATCAGGATCCATTCCCCAGTCATCCATCCGAGTGGTCGCCGCCGCCGCTGGGGCTTCAACTGGGGCTGCAACGGGGTCTTGAACGGTGCGAGACGGACG
>MDTB01213060.1_pt1 | contig 13067 bp, 12 predicted proteins | sample 811161 | NCBI WGS metagenome assembly MDTB01 (sample SAMN05326650, study PRJNA326480) | marine metagenome | isolation source: seawater | place: Mediterranean Sea | collected 2009 | reverse complement strand
GAAGAAGTTGGAGAGTTTTAATAGCATTTCATGAGTGTGAAAAACCTATAATTAACATATATTTGAGTAACGATCATGATTAATGAGTAAAATTTCAAGACAAATTGCCAGGTTATGAGTTAGACGTAAACGTCAGCTTAAAAATTTATAATTGTATTTGTTACGACCCTAACATAATTCCTTTAGTAGAACAGCTAAAACCTAACCTCAAAACACATAGTATATTTCATTCGGACCAACCATCAGAAAAACCTAACGACCCACTAGAATTTAATAAACCAAAAAAATAATTTATATGGTCTATTGATGTAATTCTAGAGCAACTTGAACGTTTGATTTAATCTATTTACTTTTTAATTGTGACAAACTTAGATTTACTTTTTCTCTTCTACACAAGCTAAATAAATAATAACCCATGACACCTGAAAAGAAAGAGGCAAGTAAAATTCCAAATCGTGCACTCATAAGGGTTGTAAGATCATTTTCAAATGAAATTGACGTTATAAACAAACTCATCGTAAACCCAATTCCTGTTAAACATCCCATTCCACATATCATTTTCCAATTGACTTGTTTTGATAAAACAACATAACCTAGTTTTATTGATAACCATGAAAAAAACATAACACCCAACGGTTTTCCAATAAATAACCCAAAGAAAATTCCTAGGCTACAATTATTTAAAATTTCATAAGTTGATATATCGTAAAACTTTACTCCACAATTCATAAATGCAAATACTGGGAGTATTAAATAATAAACCCATGGAAGAAGTTTTTTAATTAGATTCCTAAGTGGTTCCTCCCCTTTTCTATTTTTCATGGGGATAAATAAAGCAACAATAACACCAGCAAGAGTTGCATGGAAGCCTGTAAACAAAATGGCATACCAAAAAAACAATCCTATAAGCAAATATAATGATGTGTTTTCTATTTTTTTAAATTTTAAAAAAATTAATGTAATAAACCACCCGAAAGCAATTGTTAACCAGAAAAAAGAAATGTAATCGGTGTAAAATAATCCAATTACTAAAACTGCACCGATATCATCCACAATTGCTAAAGTGGTTAAATACATTCTTAATTCTTCTGGGAAATCAAAATTTACCATAGAATAAATTGCTAATGAAAATGCAATATCTGTAGCCATGGGAATTGCCCAACCTTTGATATATAGAGGCTCATTCATATTGAAAAAATAATAAATTAAAGCTGGGACAATCATACCGCCTGCAGCTGCAAAAATTGGTAAAAGAACTTTATTTGGATTTCTCAGTGGGCCTTCAAGATATGATTCTTTAATCTCTAATCCAATTAAAAAGAAAAAGAGCGCCATTAACCCTTCATTCACAAAAACTAAAAATGTCTTATCAATTAAATTAACACCGAAATTAAAAACAATAGGAATATTTTCGATACTTTGATATATGCTACTCCATGACGAATTGTTAATTAGCAACGCAAGAAAACATGCAACTATCATTGCATAACCCGATTTTATAACTACAGAGTCAATTGATTTCACAGTTTGATTTCCTTAACGCAATGCGTAATCTATAGAATAATAATAGTGGAAATAAGAAATTGTGTCACGATACTATTGAAAAAAAATCACAAATAGAATATTATTAAAACATGAAAATAAACTTCATTATTTTTAGAGAAAAAAATGTTACCAAATAAACACAACGAAAAAGAACCTCTTTTTGAACAGCACTCTCCTGAAAAATCATCCTCTTTTGAATTTATTTGGCAAAGTGCCAAAATATTTTGGTTTGATGCAGCGCCAGAAGAGCTGTGGGATCGGTATTTTGATTTACTAAGACTGTTTGTTTTGCTTCTTGGTTCAGCTGTCTGTGCATATTTTTTCACACTTAATATGGGTATCTTGATGGAGGCATATCAAGTTGGGCTTTTGGAACCGCTGATATCGAGTACTATAACCCTACTCACTCTAATGGTTGCGAACACTTGGTTTGAAGTTACTTATATGAATTATGCAAAACTTCTTTCTTTTAAATGGAGATGGACCATACAAAATACGCTTTCTAAATTATTTTTAGACAGAGAAAGAAATATTTATTCACTTCAAAAACAAAGAGATCCCAATATCAATAGTGATGAAAGTAATCAAGAAAACAAGCCAGTTGACATTGGTAACTCTGTTATTAACTTAGGTCCAGATGTTGTTGCTGGTTTTTTTGAAATCATCGCTGTCTTTATGTCCTGTGTAATCCAATTACTTTCTGCTTCAGCCATTCTCATTCAAGTTAATGTTTATTTACCATTTATCATGTTAGCCATATGTTCATCCATCATATTAGTTGTTCATTTGTACTCATTGAATCTTATTGAGCCAAATGAAAAAGGAGAGATAATTCGCCAAGAAGTACTTACTCTTCTTAACCAAGCGGGTAATGATACAATGGTACAACGAGAAAATACACGTCAAACACTTGAGAACATCGTAGACGATCGTAATGCAGATTTCTGGGAAGCTAAATTTAAGTATTACAAAATAAAATATTATTTTGATTTAGCAAATGAATTTAGCAATCAGTTTTCAATTAACGGTGCTTTTATATTCTTTGCACCCATTGCATTTAGTTTAAAATGGTCTTTCCGACACTTTTTCATGACAGCTGAAGCAGTTTCACAGTTTGCTCAACACACAATGAAACTAAATTTATACCATACACAATGGATTCAGATGAGCACAAAAGCCAAGATGGTTCAATCTGCATTAAATCTTATGGGTGTAAGTGATATTTCAGTATCAAAAGAGGAACATGCAAAGAACTCGCGTGATATTAAATTTCATCGAAATAAAAACCCAAGTGACAATAGTATAAAAGTTGAGTTAGATACGCAAACACCTACTTTTCTAAATGGAGCATCAGTTAAGTTCACAAGTCGATGGACTACACTTAGAGGTCCGAGTGGATGTGGAAAATCAACTCTTTTTGGAGCTCTTGTTGGCACAAGATCTGATTGCAAAGGAAGTATATCGATACCTTTTGATTACAAAGAAGGCAAAATATGGTACCTAGGTAAGAACTCTTTAGCTGCTCTTGCAAATATTCAAGCATTAAAAATTAAAGATTTTATACTTTCTGATATTAACTTTAAATGGTCAAAAAAGAAAAATTTCACACCCTTTTTAGATTATGCATCTCATATGAATGAAGATCAGAAAAAAGATATTTGCGAAAAAATCAATGAATATTTAAAGGCTCTTGACATAAGCCATCTTATTAGTACACAAGATAACACTATGAAATCACTTGCCAGCTCAGATGGACAAAAAGATCGATTATCTATAATGACATTGTTAATGAGAAATTATATTACTAAAAAATACCCAGAATTACTTAATGAAGATTATAAATCAGAACCTGAGATAGTAATTCTTGATGAATCATTATCTGGTATATCTGGCCTTGCTTTAACACGTACATATAATCTAATACATAATGAGTTTAATGAAAATGAAAGTCTCAAATTTATTGTTGTAACACACAGAAACGATGATCTAGCAGAAATTAATAGGATATGTAATGATAGTGGACATTTACATGTAACCTCAACTGAGAAAGGCTTCTCATTAACATAACATCATTGAAGAAACGGGGCGTGGCGCAGTCTGGTAGCGTACTTGCATGGGGCGCAAGAGGTCGCTGGTTCAAATCCAGTCGTCCCGACCATTTTTAAAAAATAACTTCGTAATTACTTTATTTTCAATTAACTAAGTCTAGTAGTTTAGAATTCTACTCTTATACATTCTCAACTGTCTTTATATCTACTTTTGATAGCTTTAGCTTATCTTTTAATTTTGAACCTGGCTTAAATATTACAACCTTTCTTGCATCAATCGTTTTTGGTTCACCACTCTTAGGGTTTCTACCAGGTCTTGCATTTTTTGCGTGTATTATAAAACTTCCAAAACCAGAAATTTTCAAATCTTCGCATTTTGATAATGTATCTACCATCGTATCAAAAAACTCATTTACAAATTTTTTTGCAGATGGACGTGAAACAGATAACATCTGACTTAGACGATCTGCGATGTCAGCTTTAGTTAATGTTGTCATTTTGTGACTCCTTTATGTTAGCACCAATTTCAGATAAACGATGAATGATTGAATCTATCGCTTGGTTAACTTCTTTATCTAGAAAAGTTTTTTCTCTTGATTGAAATACAAGTCTGTACGTATTTGTTATTTGACTATTACTACTATTAACATATCGATCAATCAAATAACATTGTTTTAATGTAATCGATGAGCTATTTTTAATACATTCCATAATTTCATTATTTGTTACTGTATCAGAAATAATGACACTAATGTCACGAGTACAAGCTTGAAACTTAGAACTTGGTTGAGGATGTTTGAAAGCTACTTCTTGACGTATCAATGCATCAAAATCTAGCTCAGCAAAGTAAATGTTCTTTGAATACTCTTGCGCAAGTGTTGGATGCAAAGGTCCCAACCAACCGATCGATGTGTTGTTTAGAAGAATTTGTGCAGTATACCCAGGGTGGAAAAATAGTGGAACTTCATCACGATTAATTCTAAAGCTAATATTTTGTCCCGGAAATAGATTTGAAATCGCTGCCACCACATCACCCTTAATATCATTCTCATCAAAATGATATGATCTATCGAAACCTTGAGGATCAATTTGTCCGTAAACTGCCAAAGCAAGTGACCTTTTTTCTACATCGGAATTTACATAGGACTTTCCAAATTCAAATAACTGGCCTCGATGAATATTATTGTTCATGCAATGATGAATCTGAAGCAATAGGGACGAGACAATCGAAGTTCTTAAGCAAGCAAATTCTTCAGAAAGCGGATTATCAATACGTACCACCTGCTTTTCACTTGCAAATTGCTTAGCATAATGCAATGAGTTGATACCATAACTAATGAGTTCTTGATACCCACGTGCTATTAGCGTCTGACTTATTTGGTATTGTTTTTTTAAAACCTGATCTGGATTATAGTTTGGTTGCAACAATAAAGATGTACTTTTAATATTTTCATAACCAATATTTCGACCAATTTCCTCTACTAAGTCTATTTGCATGTTAATATTATTTCGATAGGAAGGAACCAGAACATTTATAAATGTTTTAGTTTCTTTAGTTACTTTAAAACCAAATGCATTTAATCTAGAAATTATTTCATCTTTCTCTAACGGTATTCCTAAGACGTCATATGGTGTTGTTGTATTTAGAATGATCTCTTTCATTAAATAAGGTTGACCGCTAAACCCACTTGAAACAAGATTACCACCACATATATCAAGTATTAGCTCAACGGCTAATGAAAGTGAGGGTTTTACCTGCTCTACATCAATTCCTCTTGAATAACGGTAAACAGCATCCGTTGAAATATCAAAATGATTTGAAGTATCTATGATTGTATCTGTAGGGAATGCTGCAGATTCAATGAAAATATTTTGAGTCTTATCAGAAATTGAACTATCAAGACCACCAATTACACCTGCTAGCGCAATGGGTGCGTCTTGATCTGCAATGACTAACTCATCATTTAAATGAATAACTTGACCATCTAATACCTTAATTGATTCATCTTTTTTTGCCTTCCTTACATGGACATCACCAACAAGAGAATCTAAATCAAAAGCATGCATTGGTTGACCAAGATATAGTGTTACATAATTAAGGATATCTACTACTGAATTTACCCTATGGATCGATGCAGCATTGAGCCGTTGCTCCATCCAAAATGGTAGTGTCGCATGAATGTTAATGTTTTTAATTTTGGCATGTCCATAATGAGAACAACGCGCATCCTCAATAGAAACAGGAGTATCATCAAAAGGAAGCCTTACTTGAGGCTTAACTTTCAAAGAGTTACTTAAAACTACACCAATCTCTCTCGCTACCCCAAGGGCACACAAACAATCACCTCGATTTGGTGTTACTTCAATTGTAATCCAATGATCATCTAAGAAAAGATGATTTTTAATATCTGCTCCAACAGGTGCATCTGAGGTTAACCTTAATAACGGCTGTTTCACTGTAGAAAACCCAAGTTCCATCGCAGTACATAGCATTCCCTCTGACTCGATACCTCTTAACTTAGATTGCTTTATTTCAAGATTAGGAAGGATTGCTCCAATTAAAGCAACTGGAACTTTAATACCAGCTTCTACAGACGGGCACCCGCATACAATTGTTAATGGTTTTGTTTCTCCAATATTAACCTCACATACTCTGAGACGATCTGCATTAGGGTGTGGATCAGTCTTTAGTACTTCTCCGACAACTACGTGTTGAAGTTTCGAGGTAGTAGAAGTCACCACCTCAGCCTCTAAACCCAAAATTGAAAGCTTGTCTGCAACCTCCACATGGTCAAAATCAGTTCCTAGAATTTCAGATAACCAAGAAAGTGATAAAGTTATTGCCATAAGTTACACCCAGCCAATAAGTCTAAATCGGCACCATACAACTGCCTTACATCACTTAGACCAAAATAAATCATTGCCAATCGTTCAATACCAACCCCAAATGCAAAGCCACGCAACTTTTCAGGGTCATGTCCCGCATTCCTTAAAACTTCAGGATGAACCATTCCAGCTCCTAAAATCTCGAGCCATTTCTTTTCCTGAGGAAGCCATACATCTATTTCAACTGATGGTACGGTAAATGGAAAATAAGAAGAGCGGTAACGAATTTTCATTTTTTTACCAAATATATAGGTAATAAACGCATCAATGGTATCTTTCAGATGACTAAAAGAACATTGATCATCTACATATAGACATTCCATTTGATGAAAAACTGGTACATGTGTAGCATCCGGTTGATCACTTCTATACACACGACCAAATACAACAGCCTTGATCGGTGGTTCAATGGATTTTAATATTCTTGGTTGAGAAGCGCTCACGTGTGTTCTAAGCACCTTGTCTTTTATAAAAAAAGTATCCTGCATAGAACGTGCTGGATGATTCTCAGGTATATTTAGGAAAGTGAAATTGTTATCCTCTGACTCTAACTCAAAGTTATGATCATGTGAGTAGGAAGTAAAACCTCTCAACTCAAAGAAATGATATAGTTTATTGATCACTTGCGTAATTGGGTGGATACGCCCTACATGCATTCGTCTTGAGGGCAAAGACACGTCTTTAGTTTTTGAAAGTTCTTGATCAATGGCTCTATCTAACAAAGTATTTTTTTGGGCTGCAATTGCATCTAATATTTTGGATTTGAAATCATTGAGAACTTTAGCTAAATCTGCCTTCTGCTCTTTACTAAGAGTTGACATTTGTTTAAATTCTTTCGTGATTAGGCCGTTTTTACCGAGCCAAAAAACTCTAAGAGCATCAAGATCAGTTAAATTATCCGTCGATTGTATGTTACTTAGACCTGCTGATATATCACTTGCAGAGATCATTTTAAGCAGCTTTTTTGTTGATTCTCTCAACTAATTTAGCAAAACCAGGTTTGTCCTCGATTGCCATATTAGATAAACATTTTCTATTAATTGTAATGCCGGATTCATTTAAAAGATGTATAAAGCGACTATAAGATAGTCCAAACTGTCTTACTGCAGCGTTGATTCTAACAACCCACAAAGCTCTGAATTGACGTTTTCTTTGTCGTCTATCGCGATATGCATATTGTCCTGCTTTAATGACAGCTTGTTTGGCGACTCTAAATACTTTTCTACGTGCACCGTAGTAGCCTTTAGCTTGAGATAATATTTTTTTGTGTGATCTTTTAGAAACCACTCCTGTTCTTGCTCTAGTCATTACTCAACCACCCTTAACATTCTAAGCACTGCTTTTTTATCACACCCGCTAAGAATTTGCATTCCTCTTCTTTGTCGTTTGATCTTGGGTGTATTTTTACTCAAGATATGACCTCGGTTTGCAGCTCTATGTTTAATATCACCATTTGGCTTTAGTTTAAAACGCTTCGATGCAGATTTTCGTGTTTTTGCTTTACTCATAATATCAATGTAAATTAGATTTAAAATTCAATTTTTCCATAATATTCAATGGTTGTCAACTGTTATTTACTTAGGTGCCAGCACTGCAATCACTTGCTTGCCATCTTTGGCTGCTTTTTTCTCGATTTGACTAATTTCTAGGGTATCATCAATTAATTTCTGCACAATTTGCAAGCCTAAATCAGCATGCATAATTTCTCTTCCACGAAATCTCAAAGAAATCTTAACTTTATGGCCACCTTCTAAAAATGAAAGTGTTTTTTTAAGTTTCACCCTGTAATCTTCGTCACCGATCCCAGGCCTAAGCTTAATTTCTTTTAATTGTTGTTTCTTGGTTGTTTGTTTTTTCTTTGCTGATTGAAATCTAAATTTTCCAAAATCTAAGGCCTTACATACTGGAGGATTGACTGTAGGTACAACCTCTACAAGATCTAACTTGATGTTTTTACAATATGCTAGTGCTTTATCTGTTGGATACTTATCACCAATCAACTCATTATTTTCATCGATAAATTTAATAAACGGAACACTGATCTGTTCATTAATTCGATTTCTGCGTCTGTCTGAAATGTTAAAACTCCTTAAAAAAATTAGGCGCGAGTGGGATCGAACCACCGACCACCACCATGTCAAGGTGGTGCTCTACCACTGAGCTACGCGCCTAGCAATAGAAAACTTAACACCCTTGTCAGTGAAGTTCAACAAGTATTGATCACCATAATAAAACTTGCCACCTAACATTAAGTTAATATAGCATATATTCCAATGAATATTAATGATTTCGACTTTACATATCCTAAAAATCTTATTGCACATCAAAAGTCATCAACATCTAGGCTATTAATGTTCGATAGAAAAACAAATGACATTGCTACTTGTAAATTTGAAGACTTTCTACAATTACTCACACCAAATGACTGTGTAGTCTTTAATGATACTAAAGTAATTCCTGCAAGACTATCTGCAATAAGGGAAACTGGCGGAAGAGTAGAAATTTTTATTGAACGCATAATAAATGACTATGAAGCTCTTGTAATGCTAAAATCCAATAAAAAAATTCCAACACCATTAACGTTACGACTTTTGGCTGATTCAAACACTAGTGTATCTATTAATCCATCCGATGAGCCAAAACTATTTAAAGCTCAATTTGATATCCAACAACCATTGCATTCTTATCTAAATAATCATGGATTAACGCCTATTCCTCCATATATTAAGAACGACACACCACAAAACGAGCAATATCAGACGATATATGCTAAAAATGATGGTGCAGTTGCAGCACCTACTGCAGGTCTGCATTTTAAAGAGCATCACATAGAAGGTTTACAATCACAAAAAGCGTTTGTAACCCTTCATGTTGGATTAGGAACTTTTAACCCTGTTCGTACTGAAGACATTACACAGCATCATATGCACTTTGAACGCTACGAAGTTACGCAATCAACAAATGACGTATTAAATGGAATTGATCGAAATAAAGGAAAAATCATTGCCATAGGTACAACAGCAACACGAACTTTAGAAACAATCTATTCGCAGCAAAAGTTCAATGCAGGGTCAGGAGAAACCAACTTGTTCATCTACCCTGGATACACGTTTCAAGCAATCGATGCATTGTTAACTAACTTTCATACACCTAAATCAACATTATTTATGTTAATTTGCGCAATGATAGGCATTGAAAATGCTCATCGATGTTATCAAAAAGCGATTGAAGAGCAATTCAAACTATTCAGCTATGGTGATGCCATGCTGATCTTATAATATGAGTATAAAATGACATTAAACTTAAAAATAGAACATACTGATAACTTAGCGAGAACAGGCATTCTTGAAGTAAATGGAAAAGTAGCACACACCCCTGCTTTTATGCCAGTTGGAACATATGGTGCGTTGAAAGGACTAACAATTGATCAAGTAAAAGCAACAGGTGCTGAAATCATCTTAGGGAACACATACCACTTAATGCTTAGGCCTGGAGTTGAAACCATTAAAAAGCATGGTGGTTTACATCAATTTAATGGATGGAACAATATCATATTGACTGACTCTGGAGGGTTTCAAGTATTCAGCTTATCAGAATTTAGAAAAATTACTGAAAATGGTGTCATTTTCAAGTCACCACTCAACGGATCTAAACATGAGTTAACTCCGGAATCTGCAATTTCTATTCAAGAAGGTTTAGGAAGTGACATCATCATGGCATTTGATGAGTGTACCGGATACCCTGCATCACACGCTGAAGTAGTATCTTCAACCAATCGATCATTACGATGGGCTGAACGTTGTATTGCAGCTCAACAAAATAAGCGGTCTCACCTGTTTGGAATCATTCAGGGCGGCTTTGATTCAAAGCTTCGTCAATTTTCAATTGATGAAACAACTAAACTACCGTTTGCTGGGTTTGCACTTGGCGGTCTGTCCGTTGGAGAGCCGAAACATCTTATGAAAAAAATTGTTAATGAATTTGCTTCAAAACTGCCTGAAAATAAACCGCGTTACCTCATGGGTGTTGGTACACCCATCGATATCATGTTAGGTGTGAAAGCCGGTTTAGACATGTTTGATTGCGTTATGCCGAGCCGAAATGCTAGAAATGGCCATTTATTTACCAGTCACGGTGTCATAAAAATTCGTAATGCCCGTTATAAAAATGATCTTGCACCTCTTGATGAAAATTGTGATTGTTACACATGTAAGAATTTTTCGAGAGCATATCTTCACCACCTCGATAAATGTAAGGAAATGACAGGAGCAACACTAAACACCATACATAACATTAGTTTTTACCAAAATCTAATGAAAAATTTGCGAAGAGCTATCCGAGAAGGTAATATAGATGATTACATTAATTCACAAATTCATCAAATGGAGTGCAGCGAGTCAACATGTATTTAAAACTGATTTTCATTTATTTTAGCATTTTTCATCAATATGCTTTTGCAGCAAATCAGGATCAAATGGAAGGATTAATTTGGAACATCATTCCACTTGGGTTACTAGGTTTATTTTATATCTTCTTTATACGTCCGCAACAAAAACAAGAAGAGCAACTCAAAAAAATGCAAGATCAGCTTCAACTTAAGACAGAAGTTGTTACCCAATTTGGCGTTATCGGTTTAATAGTTGCCTTGAAAAAAGAATGGGTCAAAATAGACGTTGGTAATGGTAATGGTTTTTGGATACAACGCAAAAAAATCAAATCAATCCTTCCAAAAGGCACTTTAGGTGAATTAAAATAAATACTTCATATGTTTAAAATGAATCAATACAAATTTTACGGCTACCTGATACTTATTCTTTTAGCAATCGTTTACTCTCTACCAAATTTTTTTGGTGAATCCCCAGCAATTCAAATTAGTACAGAAAACGTATTAACAATTGAACAATTGAAAAACAATCTAAACAAAATCAACCTTAATCCAAAAAGTATTGAGGGTGATTCAAAAAAATGGCTTTTAAAATTTAACAACACGGAAAACCAACTAAAATCGTTAAAGATCATTAGCAATGCATATCCAAAATGGACAACAGCACTTAACCTATCAAATAATACACCAAAATGGCTTACGTTTATTGGGGCAACTCCTATGAAGCTTGGACTAGATTTAAGAGGAGGAGTTCATTTCCTCTTAAACGTTGATCCAAATCCCATTATAAAACAACGTATTAATGGAGACTTAAAAGACATTACCCAAGCACTACGAAAAAACAACATTAAAGTACAATCCATTCATTCAAAAAACAAACAGATCATTATAAAAACAAAACAAACAAACAATATTTCTGATATTAAAAAAACACTTACCCAATACGGTGATTATTCAATTGATGACAATAACCGCTTTATCACATTGACTTTAAAACAAGACACCAATCGAAATATACTAAAGTATACAATGGATCAAACTATACAGATATTAACGAATAGAGTGAATGAATTAGGAATAAGCGAAGCTGTTGTTCAACAACAAGGGGACACAATGGTAAGTATTGATTTACCCGGTATTCAAGATACTGCAAAGGCGAAGGACCTTTTAGGATCAAATGCAACCATAAGTTTCCAACTTGTGGCGCCAGATAATGAGGGAATTTCTAATATTGGCACCAAATGGTATCCATATGAAAATAGAAAAGTATTACTATATGAAACACCCATTCTTACTGGATCATCCATTACATTTGCAATGAGTAGTGTCTCTGATAATGGACACTCCGTTAGCGTTCGTCTTGGGGGTGGTGGGGAAACAAAATTTTATAGAACCACAGCAGAAAATGTTGGTAAGCAATTAGCCGTTGTTTATTCTGAGAAAAAAATGAATACCGATCCTATTACTGGCCAGAAAAATTGGAAAATAGAAACAAATGTAATAAGTGTCGCAACAATTAATCAAGCCCTTGGAAATTCATTTGAAATTAATAATTTAGATAGTTCTGAATATGCAGAAAAGCTAGCATTGCTTTTACGTTCAGGGGCACTTTCAGCACCTTTTGAAATTGTTGAAGAAACTTTAATCGGACCAAGTATGGGACAAGATAATATTTTCAAAGGCACTTTATCATTAGCCATTGGTTTTATTTTAGTCAATATATTCATGGTAGCTTATTATAGAACCTTTGGGTTAATCGCAAATTTTGCTCTGCTACTTAATATTGTTTTTTTGATATCAATGCTTTCCATTTTAGGTAACACCCTTACTTTGCCTGGGATTGCTGGAATCGTACTAACTGTTGGAATGGCAGTTGATGCAAATGTTTTAATAAATGAGAGAATAAGAGAAGAATTGAAAAAAGGTTTACCGTTTAAAAAATGTATAGAAGCAGGTTATAATAAAGCATTTGCAACCATTGTAGATGCAAATGTAACAACTCTAATTGTAGCTTTTATACTTTTTGGTTTAGGATCTGGAACCATCAAAGGCTTTGCAATTACACTCATCCTAGGACTTCTTTCTTCAATGATCACATCAATTTACATCACACGAGCAATAGTAGATTTTATTACTCAATATAGAGAAAAAATGGAGATTGGTATATAAATGGATTTTTTTAAAAAAGAAACATCAATTAATTT
>MDTB01151424.1_pt1 | contig 13068 bp, 11 predicted proteins | sample 811161 | NCBI WGS metagenome assembly MDTB01 (sample SAMN05326650, study PRJNA326480) | marine metagenome | isolation source: seawater | place: Mediterranean Sea | collected 2009 | reverse complement strand
TGGAAAAATTCAAGCTTATCTTTGGTCAGGGCGGTTATAATGTCGGGATCGAGGCCCCAACTTGTCTGGTATCACCAAGATAGGAGCAACCCAATGTCTGACAAACAATACTATGAAAATGACCGCATTTGGGCATCTGGATTCGAGCATTCGTTAGACGAAATTGAGCGATTGAGGGCAATTAAGAGCTTGATAGCAAAAGAAGTAACGTCACTACTCGATGTCGGCTGCGGAAACGGTCACTTTGTCAATAGTATGCTTCGAACAGAACCGATTGGCAGAGTTTGCGGCGTCGACCGGAGCAGATCAGCTTTAAGCCTCGTAAAGACCGAAAAATATGAAGCCTCAGCTGATAATCTCCCATTCAAGGATAATGAGTTTGATTTGGTATGCGCATTTGAAGTTTTGGAGCATCTGCCAATAGCTATTTATGAACAAGCCATTCGAGAAATTACAAGGGTAGCCAAAAAACATGTTTTAATCAGCGTGCCTTTTCAAGAAAATATACGCTCAGAACTCATCTCGTGTCCTAAATGCTTTTGCGCTTTTAATCGCAGCTATCATCTCCGCAGTTTCGATAGCAACACGATACAGGGGTTGTTTGGCGATTCAAATAATAAACCTCTCCTCCAAGAGACCAAATTTTGTGGCACGGTCAGAAATTATTGGGGACTTTCTTGGCTAAAACGACTAGTTGCCGGTTTTAGAACCCCAACCCTACCCCCTAATGCCGTCTGCCCGCATTGCGGCTATGCATCAAAACAAGTTGAGCGAAGTGCCGAGCATGCAGAAGAACTCACGCTTGATCCCCCAAGTACATCTCAGCGAGTCGGCCAGCTCCTGCGGGGGATGCTTCCCTCTTCAACTCAGGCCAGATGGGTGATTGCGCACTACACCTTTGATCAAGTCGATTCGAACCTTCAATAATCATCTGCCATATCTTACCAACTTCTCTGGGAAATATGCTCACCGGTTAGAGAAAAATCAACTTCCGTGAATCCCTACCGCGATTAGGGTAAGATCCGGAATTAAAGTAAATAAGAAGGATTATCATCAAGTGATACCGGTTAAAAAGATTGTTTTAGCTTACTCTGGAGGCTTAGATACTTCTGTCATTGTTCGGTGGCTTCAAGAGAATTATGGTTGTGAAGTTGTAACGTTCACTGCTGATATTGGTCAGGGTGAAGAGGTGGAACCGGCCCGTGCAAAGGCTGAATCATTGGGAGTTCGGGAGATTTTCGTTGAGGATCTCCGCGAGGAATATGCGCAAGATTTTGTCTTCCCTATGTTCCGGGCAAACGCAATTTATGAAGGTGAGTATCTTCTTGGAACCTCTATCGCCCGACCATTAATTGCGAAGCGATTAATCGAGATTGCCACGCAAACTGGCGCAGACGCCATCTCGCATGGTGCTACCGGCAAAGGCAATGACCAAGTGCGCTTCGAGCTTGGTGCTTATGCTTTGAACCCAGATATAAAAATTATCGCTCCGTGGCGTGAATGGAACCTTAATTCGCGCGTTAAACTCATGAACTATTGCAAAACACACAACATTCCGGTGGAAATGAAGAGAGGCAACAAATCTCCGTACTCTATGGATGCAAACTTGCTGCATATATCCTATGAAGGAGGAAACCTTGAGGATCCTTGGGAGGAACCGGAAGAAGAAATGTGGCGCTGGACAACGTCCCCAAAAAATGCGCCAGATACTCCTACATACCTAACATTAAGGTATACGTCGGGCGACGTAACAGCAGTGGATGCTGTACCCTTATCGCCCGCAAGCGTGATCGAGAAACTGAACGTTGTCGCCGGCAGGAATGGTATTGGTCGGACAGATATCGTCGAGAACAGGTATGTTGGAATGAAATCGAGGGGCTGTTATGAGACGCCTGCTGGAACTCTAATGCTAAAAGCCCATAGAGCGATTGAGTCGCTCACACTTGATAGAGAAGTCGCGCATTTGAAAGACGAATTAATGCCACGCTATGCAGAACTGATCTACAACGGTTACTGGTGGGCACCAGAACGGCAGATCTTGCAAACGGCAATAGATGCGACGCAAAAAGTGGTTAACGGTGAAGTTAGACTCAAGCTGTATAAAGGGTGCGTGAGTGTCGTCGGAAGGAGGTCTGAGGGCGATAGTCTATTCGACGCTAACATCGCGACCTTTGAGGAAGATGAGGGCGCTTATAATCAATCAGATGCCGAGGGGTTCATCAAACTTAACGCATTGCGGTTAAGAACTGCATCATCCAGAGGACGGAAATTTTGATTATCAATTGACTAAGCTTCGAAAATTATAAAAACGACAATGGGAGAAATCAAATATGACTGGTCTTAAACAATTGAATCAACAAGAATTAGTTGAAGTAAGAAACCTATTGGAGATAGAGAAAATTAAGACTCTGAGAATGCAGTATTCATACCTAATGGACAGTCGCCAGCTTCCTGCATTTTATGATCTCTTTGATGAGGAGGCGTTGTGCGAATTTGGACCTTATGGCGTTTGGAAAGGAAAAAATCAAATTACTGAAAATTTCAATGCTGTTTTTAAGGATACTTTGGACGATGCTTTCTGGTCAATGCATGCTAATACGGGTCATCAGGTCAAGATTACTGGTCCAAACAGCGCCCAGGGGCAAATTTATCTGTTAGACATCGTCACCGATAAAAAGCCTGACGAAAATCCCTTTCTTTGGTTCGCAGTTTACGATGAGGATTATATTAAAAAAGGTCATGAGTGGAAGATCAAACGCTCCAGTATTCATTTCCTGTGGCCAGAGAAACATCTTGACCCCAAATTTATAGGGCGATGAAAAACCGCGATCGCGTTAGACTGAACATTCTTTGACTATTACATAAATTATCAGAGGGCCCAATTAGATGAGTCAACAACTTCCTCGAGTCTCATCCTTGATTCGGTCTCTAGTATTTGTGCTCGGAGCATTTACACCTTTTTTAAAAGCGCTCCCGCTGATTACCGACAAAGAGATTTCTGATGACACTAACATATCCGATTGGCTTGCCTATGGCCGAACTCATAGTGAACAGCGTTTCAGCCCTCTGGATCAGATCAATCTTAAAACCGTTTCTAATCTTGGTGTCGAATGGTATTTAAATCTCCCACGCGACGTCGGCTTGGTGGCAACACCCCTAGTTTCAGAGGGCGTTCTGTTCTTCGTGGGGACAATGAATATCATTCGAGCAGTTGACGCAAGAAGCGGAAAAATCATTTGGACATTTGACCCAAAGGTCGGGAAGGCCATCGCTGGTAGGAAGCAAGTCGGTTATGTCCACAATCGCGGACTGTCGATTTATGGCGATAAATTATTCTTGTCCACATGGGATGGACGGCTTATCGCTCTGAATGTCAAAACAGGAAAACAGGTTTGGTCGACGCGCACGTTCGACCAAAATGAACCCAGATGGATTACGGGGCATCCAAAAGCCTTTAAGGGAAAAGTTTTATTAGGAAATGGCGGAACCGAAACGGGACCGACCCGAGGTTATGTTTCTGCCTATAACACGGAGACCGGAGAACTGGCTTGGCGGTTTTATATCGTGCCAGGCAATCCCAAAGATGGTTTTGAAAACTCTGCGATGGAGATAGCTGCTGAGACATGGAAGGGCGAATGGTGGAAACATGGTGGCGGCGGGCACGTCTGGCATGGGTATACCTATGATGATGAACTTGATGTTCTTTACATAGGCACAGGCAATGGATCACCTTGGAACCAGAGAATACGGAGTCCCGGTGGGGGAGATAACTTGTTCCTTTGCTCAATAGTGGCTCTCGATCCTGATACGGGAGAGTATCTATGGCACTATCAAACAACACCGGGAGAGGAGTGGGACTATAACTCGACAATGGACATCGTTCTAGCTGACCTCGAAATTGAAGGGAAAACGGTCAAAGCGCTGATGCATGCGCCGAAGAATGGATTTTTTTATGTCATTAATCGAGAAACCGGACTACTCATATCAGCTGAAAAGTATGCCGATGTAAATTGGGCTAGTCACATTGATTTAAAAACTGGTCGCCCCGTCGAGGTTGAGGGCGCGCGATATGAAAATAGCAGCTCCTTCATCATGCCAGGACCCGGTGGCGCGCACACCTGGCATGCGATGTCCTTCAGCCCCCTCACTAAACTTGTGTATCTCCCCACCCTGCATGCCGGTATAGGCCTGGACGATACCGACATTCCCGATGATTGGACGTTAAAACCATTCGATTGGGGTTTTGGAGTAAATTTTTCGTTTGTTCCACCGGTGCGAGACCACGACGGCTCCCTACAGGCATGGGATCCAGTTAAGCAAAAAGCCGTCTGGGAAGTCCCACAAAAGCTTTCTTATGCCGCAGGAACTATGGTTACAGCGGGAGGTATAGTCTTTCAGGGAGCCCCGGATGGGATCTTTTATGGCTATAATGCTTCAAATGGTCAAATTGTCTGGAAATATGACGCGGGACTTGGCATCTCTGCCCCTCCCATCACCTACAGTGTAGACGGCAATCAGTATATCTCCCTTCTTGTCGGTTTTGGTGGCGGATGGGCTAATGGTGCTAGCACCAATTCCTCGCTTGGCTGGTCTTACGGAATTCATACTCGAAGGCTTATTACTTTCTCACTGACAGGACAAGAGGATGTCCCCAAACAGCCCCTCCCATACTATCCTGAACCTTTGGTTGAACAAGACTTCGTCGTCAAGAAAAGTCTTGCAGAAGAAGGCGCAGCGATATATCAACAAAAAGGTTGTTGGCAATGTCACGGTTATGATGCACCCGGCGGGGTCGCACCCTACCTGCCAGCGTCTCCACTGACACTGTCTGCCATGAATTCTGCACTGGCCGCGGTTGTCAGAGATGGTGTTAGAACCGACCGGGGAATGCCCGCTTTCCCAGATATCTCAGACGATCAGTTGCGAGCGCTAACGCATTATCTTAGGGGCGTTGCAAACACAGTTGTTGCCAAAACGGTCAATGAAAGGATTCAATAACCTCCTACTTGGAGCTTCAACCACATTGTTTTGCAGACGGTCTTCTTCAATTAAGCGTCATACCCTCCAACAGCTTTGACTTCCAAATATTCCTCAAATCCGTGACCGCCCCACTCTCTCCCGTTTCCAGACTGTTTATATCCCCCAAACGGGGCATTAAATCCGCAGAACGCTCCATTAATATCGACATTACCAGCACGAATCTTGGATGCAACGTCGCGAGCATGCCCCATATCTCCGCTTTGGACATAGCCCGCTAGACCATAGGCAGTGTCATTTGCGATATCAATCGCCTCATCCACAGTGTTATATGGGATCATGGTAAGCACCGGGCCGAATATTTCCTCACGGGCTATAGCCATCTGATTATTGGCTTCGGAAAAAACCGTGGGGCGAACATAATAGCCGGAATCTAGACCTTCTGGACGACCGAGCCCCCCAACAACCAATTTAGCTCCTTCCTGTATCCCCTTTTCAATAAGTCCTTGAATCTTATAGAATTGAGAGTCAGATACCGCAGGTCCCATTGTCGTGCTCTCATCCTGAGGATCGCCGACTCGGACAGCCTGAGTTACCTTTTTGGCTATTTCCTCCGCTTCCGACAATTTATTTTTGGGCACCAACATCCGTGAGGGCGCGTTACAGGATTGGCCTGTGTTAAGATACATTTGTCCGATGCCGCGCGTTACCGCCGCTTCAAGGTCAGCATCGTCTAGAATAATGTTTGGTGACTTTCCCCCTAGTTCTAACGTAACGCGCTTTACCGTGGGGGCGGCATTCTGCGAAACGAGCGATCCTGCCCGCGTCGACCCAGTAAATGAGACTAGTTCAACATCTGGATGTTTTGATAACGCAGTACCAACACCCCCTCCGTCTCCGTTGACCAAATTAAATACCCCGGGTGGCACGCCCGCCTCATGCATGATCTCGGCGAAGATATATCCTGAGAGAGGAGCTACTTCACTCGGCTTCAAAATCATGGTGCAACCAACTGCCAGCGCTGGTGCCACCTTACAAGCAATCTGATTGGCAGGCCAATTCCACGGGGTGATCATGCCACAAACGCCGATTGGCTCTTTGAAAATTCGTGTTGTACCGCACTCTTCCTCAAAACTGAAGTCGCTGAGGATCTTAATTGCTTCTTCTAAATGAACTTGACCTAGATAGGCTTGCGTGCCACTAGCAAGAGACTGCGGTGCGCCCATCTCCTCGCGAATGCATTCAGCCATGGTTGCATAGTTTTTCTTGTATGCCGCGACACAAGACTCGAGCAACTCAATCCGTTCGCTCCGATCCGTTCGACTGAAACTCCGAAAAGCTTTTTTTGCCGCCGAAACCGCAATATCCACATCTTTTGATGAACCAAGCGATATCGTGGCGCACACGTCCTCTGTGGCTGGGTTATAAACATTAAAATCATGTCGAGCAACGGGGTCTACCCATTGACCATCAATGTAAAACTTATCAAAATTTCGCATACCTTTCTCCGCTAGTCTATGTAGTTGGATATGAATTTCTAACCAATAATATTTCGAGAATCTGGTTTATCGGCGCTTTTAGTCCTAAGTGTTGTGATAAAAAACGTTGCATTTTCCGAGTGCTCAAGCCTGTTTAACAAAGTAAGTGTATTGCTTCTCTCAATCTTAATTTAGGCCCATTGGATCCGCGAGCAGATCTCAGAAATATGGTCATGGGATGAGTTGGGCTTACCAAAAATATTTCCTGAGACTCAGCCATCTCTTGAGACTCTTAGTGTGATGATTTTTGCAATCGTTTTGATTCAGCCTTTATCATGGCCCTGAGTTCGTCTAAATTGTCCTCAACCTTTGCAGCCGCAATTTGTCCGCTTTGGGCGACCAGTCTCGGCATAAGTTCAAGCGTTTTCTTTCCTACTTTTGATGAGTAAAAGGCATTAATTTCTTTTAACTCCTCGAGCGTATAGGCGTCTGTGTACATCCGAATCATTTCCGGTCTCAAACTTTCATAGCTCATGTATCTTTCAAAAAACTTGGTCATAACGTCTTTATAGGGCGCGAGAGCCGGGCTTTGATTCATCTGCATCTCTAGCATCTGAGTACTTGACCGCTGCAGTGCTACCCTTATATTGGCATTCATCTTCGAAAGCAACTTTGCAGCTTCTTCTGTAAGTGCCGCATCCGCATTGCAACCTAGTGCTGAAATAAAAATGGCCCAGAAAAGCAATATTCTTGTCATTTTAATACCCTCGGTATTCACATTAATAATAGTCCCAAGAATAGTCTACACGATCCCACCAAGCAGCATGAACCAAAATCTAAAATCATATCAATTTGCTCAGACATAATCTAAGTTCGCTTTTAGTGTGAGTGGCTCAAATTTCTACAATAATTTTAAAGTAATAGACCATCATGTAATTTCCGTCTCGTCTTAGCGCTATTAAGCAAACCTGGCCTTGCTTTGAATGATATGGTGTTTATAGTGATTGTGAGTTTGCTGGACTTGTAGTGTTAGTTGTCAATGATGAGAAACCACACTGAGCAAAAGGTTTATTGTTCATGACTGCTGTTTCTTCCTATTATGCGGTCAGTTAGAATTACTATTCAATACTTGCATGCAAAATATGCATAGTATGAGGAAAGCGATTAAAAACAGCGATTTCTAAGGAAAAATCTGATGGACAGGCTAGCTAAGGAAAGTTTTTAGAATCATCCGAATGCAAATTGCAAATAGACAGAATCCAAATACTAACCTTAATTGACGTTGCCCGAGCCTATGGGCGGCATTTGCACCAATTGGAGCGGTGAGAGCGGTTACCGGCGCCATAATAGACAATGCAATCAAATTAACATAACCCAAACTGGCTATTGGCAATCGACCATCACCCCAACCAGATACGGCGAAAGATACTGCTCCGGGCAAACTAATCAACAAACCAAACGCTGCTGCTGTGCCAACTGCGCGATGAATGGGTCGATCTAACATTGTCAGGATTGGCACGCTAAAAGTTCCGCCCCCGACGCCCAGCATACTTGAAAAACTGCCGAGACCAAAAGGCACAATGAACCCAAGGGATGGCCTGCTAAACCGCATACAAAAGTTTATCTGCGGTATCGGCAACAACATGTTGATCGCAACAAGTAAAGTGAGCATCCCAAAGCCAAATGACAAACTAGAACCTTCAAGCTGGCTTGCGACTATAACCCCAATTATGGAACCTAAAAGAATTGTCGACCCCCATAATCTAACTAAATCTAGATCTACAGAATCTCTTTTACGGTGCGCTAAGGCAGATGAAATCGAGGTCGGTATGATAATAGCGAGGGAGGTTGCAACAGCGACATGCATGCTTACATCGGATTCAATACCAACAAGCGAAAACACGATATCTAGGGCGGGCACATAAATAATGCCGCCACCGACACCCAACATACCTGCTAAGGCCCCGCCAAAGACCGCAGCGATAACCATTAGGATCAATAGTGGGAGATTTTCCAACACTAATTCCATATGTTCTTTTTCTCTGTAACTCTAATCCATAGAGTCCAATTGCTTATCAAGAAGCTTCTCTATCATGTCATTAAATAGAATAATCATTATACAATTAATAGATATTTTTATTCCTTATTTTTAAAAAAAGAATATTTATTCTATTTAGGCCTTTGGAGGCAGAGGAAAAGACCATTTTTAAAAAGCTCAAAAAAAAAGGGCTTTCGAACATCTCAGACGTTTAATCTTGCTTGAACGAACTGTCATCGCTTGTTCCCTTTCTTGCAATAGCCACCACAATTGATCCAACCACTACCATGATTGCCCCTACTAAAGTTAAAACATACACAGGTTCAGTTTGAACGCCCTCCATGGGAAATAGCTGCACGATGGTCGATGTAATAATTGGGGTCAGGGCCATAATCGCGCTGACTCTTGAAGCCTCGGTGTGCGCAAGCGCTTCCGAAAAACTGCCGTAAGCAATCAGAGTATTCATACCACAAAATATCAACAAGGCCCATGAATATGCGTTGAGATTCAGCAAGGTGAAAAAATCTACTTTAATTAAGAATATACCTGCACCAATCCAGTAAATGATTATCAATATCTCCTCGGCGGTAAATTCCCTCATAAGGAACTTTTGAAGAGTGGCAAATCCCGCCCAAAATATAGCGCTTATCGCTATCAAAAGCATACCCTCTCCATAATCGCTAAAAGTAACAAATAGATCCTCAGCACGATGTGTAAAATACAAAATCAGACCGGCAATGAAGATAACGGCTCCATAACATTGAACTTGAGAGAAGAATTCCCCGAAGATTCGGATCCCTGCCAATAGGAAAAGCATTGGGGCCAGTTGGATGATGATCTCAGCAGCCTCAGATGTGGTTCTCTCCAAACCGAAGATAAATAGCGCATAGTTAGTCGCAAGAAGAGTTCCAGCGCAAAACAACTGAAATATCCTCCATGGAGAATTGAATTTTGATATGCTTGGTAATCGGCCTCGAGTAGCTAGGAATGCTGTTAAAACAAAAGCAGCCAAAAAGAAACGGAAAAAAGTAATTGTCACCGGATCAAGTGCTTGCATGAGCTGAACCAAGGCAATCGGCAAGACTGCCCACATGATCGTAGCGACAAATGCCAAGGACAATCCAAGTTTTTGTCGTCCAGACACACTACTCATTTAAGAAGCCTCCCTCAGGTGAAAATGCGCTAGGTCCTCTCTTTAGGATTTCATCCATTGGACGGTCGCTGAGCAAAATTTTTTAGCAGTGCAAAAAGAATAAAATTTGACTTATCACTCAGATGGTGACGTTTTTGAATCTCTGGTCACCAGCCCAGGGGACTCAATCAGCCCATTCGGGACACTTAATCAATCCATCATTTAGGGCGGACATTGGTAAGATGGCACTGTGGCAAATCACATGCAGATTAGGTTGCCAAGCTTGAACAAACTCAGACAATTTTTCCGTAAAAGTCGGTGGAGAAACGCACACCATCACTTTATCTTGATCGCCGTTGTTAAATACGCTCCTTGGTCTGACAAATACCGCCGTCATCATGGTAACACCGCAATCGACAAAAAATATTCGGCCTAATCCGCCAATGTGCGGATTGACATCCAAAGTCTCAAAGTTAAGATTCCCTTTTCCCATCTTCGCGGGCCGTAATTTTGCATAACCCTTGGTAACGGTGAGTTCAACTTTTCCTTCCCGAAGCCGACCAGTTTTTGGGCAGAAGTTGAAGGTTCCCAAAAACATCATCTGGCAGAGCGGAGCGGAGTGCGCCCTGCGGCAGGCCTTATAGTGGCAGAATCCTGAAACGACGGGCTATCGATAACGACACGAAATTCCACTGCCCCAAAGAGATAAACCGCCGTTCCTTTATTTTTCGTCCCGCCAAAATAACATTGAGCTAAGAGCGAGGGGACGACATCCCTCGCTATCTTATTGCTACCCATATCAGTAATTTCTCAGAAAAATGAAAATTATTATTTCATAAGCTCGGCAATTCCGGGTAGGGCCTCAGTGTGCCGAGAGGTGTACCGTTTAAAAGTTTCAATATACAGGGAATCAATTTCTGGGGGTTTGAGAAAAGCGGCGCAAAAGCCAGAATATTCTGGCTCTATGGTTATCTTCGCGGCAGTAATAAAATGCGCGAGGAAGAGACGAGGATCCTCCAGACCTACTGAGATACGCATTGTCGTTTTGCGAATGCCAGCTTCAAGCAACGCTGAGTCAGAGAGTTCAGAATGAGTTGTCATGGCAGGGCATAGTGCCAATGAATTTGTTTGACCAATGCTCACTTGCAAACCAACTGCAGGTTCAAGGGAATCTGAAAAGCGCTTGAAGACGGTGGGATTTATCGAAGATTCAATATCAGAGGATTCCATATCAATGGTGAAGAGCGGAGCTGGGAGACCCAAATACATGTGGTTTTTCAGCAACGCGTGGTTCTGACTCTCTTCCAGAACAGGGCAGGACACATTGATGTTAGGGTGGGAAGAAAGAACTTTGGCCAAAACAACGGTGTTGATGGCCTTCTGCAGAACACGCATCTCATAAGTTTTCATACCATTCAAAACTTCAAATGCCTTGTCAGCATCCAGAAAACCCCCTTTGATGTAATAGACATTCCAGAACATGCTCTCATCCCAATTCACCTTGCGATAACTACCATCTGGCCATGTCGCATCTACACTACTATTTTTCGGTACAAACATATCCTCATTGCGACCAATGACTACGCCTGCAGTAGTAGTGCCTGTTCCAGCCAAATCCTTGGTATATGAATGCAACACAAAGTCAGGCCTCCCCTTGCGATCTGCAACCTTTAGCAGAGGCTGAAGGAAAGGTGTACCTACGGTTGGGTCGACAATCACTCTGTGACCATGCTCGTGAGCATGCCTGCAAATCCCGGGCACATCGAGAACATAGCCATGAGGATTACATGGGCTTTCTAAATAGACAAAGACCTTGGATCCGTTTTTTACTCGATCGGAGTACTTCTTTGTAACGTGCTCCAAGGCAGTAGCGAAAGTTTTAGAGTCATAACCATCGAACCATTCAAGTGCCACACCTAGCTTCGACTCTTTAGCAAACCAGTCATGCAGTAATTGATATGTTCCACCATAGATGTTGCGAGACGAGAGGATGATGTCATGGCGACTCAGTAGATGACTCATTACGCCATCAATTGCGGCCATTCCAGAATTGAAATTCCAAGCCATATACTGATTTGATTCTGCACCGCATTCTAGGTCGATAATATGATTAGCCAAGCTTATCGATGTCGGGTTTAACAATCGAGAGTAGATATCATGCAAAGGTTCTCTGCCGCAGAAAGCATCCTCCACCCATTCGGTGCATGCAAACAAGTAGGTAGCTGTCCTAGTTATGACAGGCGTCGAAGAAAAAATTGCTGCCACGTTGTCAAAGAGCGGGTAAGCACCTTTTGATGCAAATCCGGGATGATCTGTTGTTATGGATTGATAGGATGCCCGCAGAGGGTTTTGCAGCGAATCTAATATTTTTGCCAACTGAAAACTTATAAAACGCTTTGCATTAAACCACGCTATTCGATCAGATCGATCGATCTGGGCCAGTCCATCGAACGTGATCCTCCCCAAGTCATGGGCCGCCACATTGGTTTCATAAAGACTTTGAGCCAGCAATATGAGAGCGCGACCAAAATCACTCTCGGGGTCTATACCGAAATGGAGAGCCTGTTCATTAGCAAGGGCGCCAACGTCACTGGCCGTTGTAGTATTCCTGAGTGGGCTCAATTGTCTTTTTGGATCAAATTCCATAGATAAACACCTTTTTTCGTTGTCTGGGTTCCCGACTACACATCGATGTTAAAACCCAGATACCTCTTCGTCGATATCTGCATCTTTGCAAATTGACACCAATACTGCCATCACAATTTCCTACTCTATACCGCTAAGAAAAAACGAAAGACCCTATGACTTTAGTTTTCAGTGATCAGATGCCCATTTATAATGAAGTTTGTGGGGACGCCGGGCCTTTGCGTGCCCATTAACTTTTTACTGCAACGTATATACGAGTATTCAGCTACTGGGGTGCCAACAAGCCTAAAATTCACTGACGCGGCATTTTATCGAGAGCACTGATCGGATTAAAGTCCTCGTTATCTATTTTTTCGGCTGGAGAAACCCAATGCTTTCATCAGGTGGGTAATTTGGGCAAAACCTAGCTTCACTTGTCTAGCCATTGCGGATTGCGTTTTTCAACAAACGCTCCAATACCCTCTTTAGCGTCTTGTTTGAGGATGTTGTCAAGCATCACCTCAGAAGTATATGAATATGCCTCAGCGAGTGGCATGTAAGACTGAGCGTAAAATGCTTTCTTACCCTTTGCAACCGTCATCGTCGACTTTTTCGCAATCTTCTCGGCCAATGCCATAGTGCCAGAGGTCAAATCGCCAGAGGGCAAAACTCTGTTAACAAGACCAATTTGCTCGGCACGATTTGCGCTTATCATATCGCCTGTCAACAACATTTCCATGGCGTGTTTGTGAGAAACGTTCCGCGACAGCGCAACCATGGGAGTGGAACAAAACAGCCCAATATTTACTCCGGGGGTT
>MDTB01170032.1_pt1 | contig 13069 bp, 14 predicted proteins | sample 811161 | NCBI WGS metagenome assembly MDTB01 (sample SAMN05326650, study PRJNA326480) | marine metagenome | isolation source: seawater | place: Mediterranean Sea | collected 2009 | reverse complement strand
TGATCAATATTATAGATTCCTGAACCAAGCCCAATATTTAGAAAATTTTTATTCAATAAGCCTTTTGAAATAAGTAAACTGCCTTGAGAGCCATAAGGACTAAAGATAAGTCCTCCTTCAAAATTATTCCAACTTTTTTTTTGGAAATCATAAAATTCTTGAATTTTATTTATTTTGATTTTAATATTTCTTTTTGAATCAAATCTAAGAGTATCATTAATTTTTGGGAAATAAAAAGTAAGGTAGCCAGAATCTGAATTACTAATATCTAAATTTGAATAATCAATTAACTTTCCTTTATATCTAACTCCATCAACTATAAGTAGATCTTTATTTTGTGAGAATAGTGTAGAAGAAAGAAATAAAAAAATAAAAAAAATATTTTTCATTATAAGCTCTTAATAGGAATAGTACTTATATATTCAATTTCACCAAGATCACAGTCATAATTATATTGATGAAATCCGTCTGATCCTATAACCATTAAGACATTCATAAAAGGTATTACATCTACTGAGCTTATGTCTTTAAAATGTTTTTTTAATTTAATATCATTAAGATTTGACACATCGTACATTTTCAAACCATAATCACCTTCTGTGATAAAAAGACAATTATCATCAATTCCTAATCCATGTGGATTAATCATAGGATAAGTTTTAAAAAGAGATGGATTTTCTAAATCAGAGATATCAATAATGTCTAATTGATTATTAAAGTTTTGACAATCAGCACCTCCTCTTAAAGTAACATATGCATAGTCACCTTCTACTATCACTGGATCACAACTTGTAATATGTTCATAAGTAGATAACCAAGTAGGTTTATCTTCTTTCTCTAAACTATAAATATGCATTCCAGACTGTGAACCAATAAATAAATTACTATTATAAGGAAATATGGTTTCAACGCCCCAACCAAGGTTTACCTCCTCTTTAAATTCTGGATTAATTTGGTCAGTTATATCAAATGATTTAAGATCATATGAATCTACAGTATAAAGGTAGTCTCCTACAATAGTAAATCTAGCCATTGAGCCTCCAATACCTGTATTGGATGAACCTTCACCAGAGAAACCTAAACCTCCACCGTCTAATCTACCTATATCACTTGAAGATTCGCAAGCAAAAATCAATGCAATAAATATGTAAAGTTTAAAATTCTTCATTTTTCTAATCAAATGGATTATAATTATCACAGTTATAATTTTCTATATATTCTTCAATAACTTCTTCATTATAACCAATTATAATTCCATTATCATTGAGCAAACCCTGATTAGAATAATAATTTTCAAATGAACCTTCTACCCTATTTACTTCTTTTATTGAATTAATATCTGAAATATCAAAAACAACTAAATCAAGATAACTATCAGCATATAAGAAGTCACCTTTTGTAGCTATATCATAATTTCCAGGGAGAACTATAAAACCAATATTAATTGGATTATTAATATTGTTATTATTGATAACATGAATTCCTTTAGATGTCTCACTAATAAATAAAAATCCTCCTTTATAATTTAATTTACCTGGATTATTAATCTCTCTAGATTCAGAAAATTTCACTGAATCTCTTAATACTTCCATAGATGAATAAATAGGTTCTTGTTTAGTATACGTTCTATAATAATCACACTTATCTTGACATGAAAAAAGAAGAATAGAAAAGAAAAAAAATATGTAACTTGTATCTTTCATTTACAATTTTAACGTACTTTGCAAAGCTATATTATAATAATTAATTAAAACATATTAAGTAATAGAAGTATATGAATAAGGTAGAAATGGTCATGCCAAAAATGGGGGAAAGCATCATGGAAGGGACTATTTTGAAGTGGTTAAAAAAAGAAGGAGATAATATTAATGAAGATGAATCTGTGCTCGAAGTTGCAACAGATAAGGTTGATACCGAAATACCCTCCACTTGTTCTGGAAAGATATTAAAAATATTAGTAGAAGAAGGTGATATTGTTAAAGTTGGAAGGCCAATAGCAGTAATAGAAACATCAGAAGATACGAATTCCTCTAATACAAATTCATTTGTTGATGAATTAGAAAAAGATTTTAAGGAAATAAAAACAGACTTTTTATCATCACCTCAAAAAATAATATCTAACAAGGAAGTAAAAAATTCAGATAAATTTTTTTCGCCATTAGTTTTAAATATAGCAAGTAGAGAAAATATTAGTTTAAACACTTTAGAACAAATAAAGGGTACTGGAGAAAATCAAAGAGTTACTAAAATAGATTTATTAAAATTTTTAGAAGAAAAAAATTATTCACCTAAAGACGAAAAAGATTTTATTAGGGATGATCAGGAAATTATTTTAAAAGAAGGTGAAGAATTGATTGAGCCTGATAGGATAAGAAAAATAATTGCAAAAAGAATGGTAGATTCTAAAAGAATATCTCCTCATGTCACATCTTTTGTTGAAGCAGATATAACCAATGTATTTAATGATAGAAAAAAAATTAAAGATGATTTCCTAAATAAGAATGGATTTCCAATAACGTTTAATCCTATTTTTATAAAATGTGTTACTGATGCTCTCAAGGATTTTCCAATGATGAATATTTCTTATATTAATAACAAAATCATAAAAAAAAATTATATCAACATTGGCATTGCAGTCGCTCTAGATGATGATAATTTAATAGTTCCTGTTTTAAAGAATTCTGATAAATTGAGTTTTATGGACTTAGTTAGAAGTTCTCATGAACTAATTAAAAAAGCTAGAAATAATAAGTTATCTCCTGATGATTTAGATGGAGGTACATTTACTATATCAAATGTTGGATCTTTTGGAAATGTTATGGGTACTCCTATAATATTACAACCACAAGTTGGAATTTTAGCAATAGGTAGTATTAGAAAGATTCCATCAGTTGTAGAGACTAAAAATGGAGATAGAATAGAAATCAGAAATAAATTATATTTATCTCACGCATACGATCACAGAATAATTGATGGTGCAATTGGTGGAAAATTTGCACAAAAAATTGCAAATAATATAGAAAATTTTGACTTAATGTCTATTATTACTGTATAAATAGAAATATGGCCTCTAAAGAAACATTTAAAAGAAGTTTTTTAAAAACATTAACTTGGCGTGTGATTGCATCTTTAGATACTGCTGCACTTACATGGTTATTTTCTGGAGATGTAATAACAGGTCTCAAAGTTGGAGGAATGGAGATCGTCACAAAATTATTTATATATTTCTTTCATGAGAGGGCATGGAGAATAGGATGGAAAAAACAGAGTGATAAATTTCATCATTCTAAAAGAAGAAGTTTGTATAAGGCTATTACCTATAGAACAATAGGTACACTAGATACATTTATATTAGCATGGATATTTACTGGATCTCCTCTTACTGGAGGATATGTTGCAATTGCTGAAGTATTTACTAAAATTTTTATATACTATGTCCACGAAAGAATATGGGACAGACAAAAAATAGGGAATTAACCTCATATCTTAGTATTGGATCAAATCTAGGTGATAGAAAAAATAATCTTGATAACGCAATCAATCATTTAAAATCAAAAGCTGGATTCGTAATAAATACTTCAAAAGTATATGAATCTGAACCATGGGGATTAAAAAATCAAAATTTTTTTCTAAATCAAGTAATTAAATTAAAAACCACTTTTTCTCCTCAAGATTTATTAAAATGCTGCAAGAATATAGAAGTCAAAATGGGGAGATCTAAATCTATTAAATGGGGAGAAAGAAATATTGATATTGATATACTTTATTATTCAAAATTAATATTGAATGAAGATGATCTAAAAATACCACACCCTTTAATTCAAGAAAGAAAATTTGTTTTGTTGCCATTAAATGAATTAAACAAAACATTTATTCATCCTAGCTTAAATAAAACAAATTATAAAATGTTAGAAGATTGTATAGATAATAGTAATATATTCTTATATGGAAATAAATGAAATTATATTATTATTTCTATGTGGGCTTTTATCTGGTGCTATAAATACAATTGCTGGAGGTGGTTCTTTAATTACTCTTCCTATATTAATATTTATGGGATTACCACCAACAATAGCAAATGGAACTAATAGAATACAGTTAATTTTTCAAAATATTTCAGCAGTATATGGATTTAAAAGTAAAGGAATATCTTATTTTAAATTTTCAGGTTGGTTATCATTATCATCATTAATTGGTGCAATTATTGGTGCAACTATAGCTGTCAACTTTCCTGAAGAATTATTTAAAAAGCTACTATCAATTATAATGATATTAGTAATGCTATCATTCTTTATTAAAAAAAAAAGAAATAAAATTTTAGATAAAAAAAATAAAATTAGAAATAAAATATTATCATTTTTTTTATTTTTCTTGATTGGAATTTATGGAGGCTTCATTCATGCTGGAGTTGGTTTCTTTATGATACTAATCTTATCAAAAATTAATGAATTAAAAATATCTCATAGTAACAGCATTAAAGTTTTTGTAGCTTTAATATTTTCAATAACTGCATTTTTAATTTTTTTATTTGATGATAAAATAAATTGGATTTATGGTATTAATTTAGGAATTGGAAGTGCATTAGGAGGATGGGTTGCAAGTAGATGGTCTTACAACAAATCAGATTTTACAATGAAAATAATATTATCAGTTATCATTATAGCTATGTCAATTAAACTTTGGTTTTTTTAATTATGAAAATATTAATAATCATTCCTGTTTACAATGAAGAAAAAAAATTGCGTAAAACTTTAGACTCATTTTTAAATCAATCATATCCAATTTATCAGATAACTATTGTAAATGATGGATCCTCTGATAATTCATCTCAAATAATTAAAGAATATTCAAAAAAATATAAATCAATTAATTACATATCAAAAAACAATTTTAAATCTTATGCTAAACCTGGAAAGAAAATAATCAAAGCATTTAATTATGGCTTAGAAAGATCAATAAAAAACTATGATTTAATTGGAAAATTTGATGCTGATATAATTTTACCAATTAATTATTTTAAAAAAATGGTAGAATTTTTTACTGAAGATATAAAATTAGGAATGTGTTCAGGCATTCTAGCTTCAAAACAAAAAAATCAATTAAAAATTGAAAATGAGTATAGTAAAAATCATGTTAGAGGAGCAATTAAATTATATAGAAGAAATGCATTTGAAAAAATTGGTGGGCTTTATGAGTCTATGGGCTGGGATACTCTTGATGAATTAAAAATGGAATATTTTAAATTTAAAATTTATGTTGAACAAAAAATAGTATGTATTCATTCAAGAGAAACAGGGATAAGATATAAAAAAGAAAAATTTATTAAACAAGGTAGAGTAATGTATCTACTTGGGTATGATTTTATTTTATGTGTTTTAGGCTCTATTAAGTTTTCAATAAAAAATAAATCTATTTTTCCTTTTTTTAGATCAATCTATGGCTACTCTGTTTCTTCAATCAAAGGTGAAACAAAAATTGTAAGTAATAATTTTTCTAAATTTGTTAGAAGTTATAGATATAAAAATATATTTAGTAAAATTAACAAATGGGGAAAATATTAAAACAAAGCTTTTGGTCTACAGTAGTTATTTATTTTGGTGTTCTTCTTGGATTTATTAACTCAATAATATTATTTCCTAAATTTTTATCAACTGAACAAATTGGTCTGATAAGACAAATTATAAGTGCAGCTACAATTTTGATTCCTATTGCAACTTTTGGAGTAAGTTCAACTTATGTTAAATTTTATCCACTTGTTAAAGAATCTGTCAAAGAAAAATCACAATTTTTTAGTCTTAATTTAATAATCACTATAATTTTTTATTCTATAGTTTTATTATCTCTCTTTATATTTATTGATGAGATAAAATTAGTTTTTTCAGAAAAATCTAAACTATTCTTTGACTATATATACGTAGTATATTTTATTTTATTTGTTATGAGTATAAGTACCCTCATAGAAGCCTTTTTAAGAGCAAGATATGATACAGTTTTATCAAATATAATAAATGGGGTATCAAATAGATTCTTTACTGCAATATCAGTAATACTTTTATCTTTATCACTTATCGATTTTAATTATCTAATAAATTTTCAAATTATAATTTATTCTTTTGGCTTATTTATATTAATATATTATGCTAATAAAAAAGAAAAAATATCGATCTCTTTTAGATTTAATAAAATCAAAAAACATTTTTATAAAATATTTAATTATAGCTCCTATGCATTTTTAGGATCATTTTCTAATATAATAGTATTAAATGTAGATGTTCTTATGGTTACAAGTCTATTAGGTTTATCTCAAACTGGTATCTATACAACAGCCTTTTATATTGGTATGGTCATTGAGATACCTAGAAGAGCAATTTCTCAAATATCTATTCCATTTATTTCAGAGAATATTAAAAATAATAATTATAATAAAATTCAAAAAAACTATAAGGAGATAAGCCTTCATCAAATTCTTATAGGAACTTTATTTTTTATTTTAATAGTAACTAATTTGAATAACATATTTAATTTAATACCTAATTCAGAAGAATTTATTAAGGGTAAAGATGTGGTATATATTATTGGGCTTTCTAAATTGATCATTATGTCATTCAGCTATAATTCTGAATTAATTTCTCTTTCAAAATATTATAGATTTACAGTAATTACAATAATAATTTTAGCGTTTATAAGTATAATGTTAAACTTAATATTAATTCCAAAATATGGAATGATAGGAGCTGCATATGCCTCATTAATTTCAATTTTATTATATAATATTATAAAGTTTATTTTTATAAAGGTTAAAATGAAAATATCTCCATTCTCTATAGATTCATTTAAAATAATTATTGTTGGATTGATTGTCTTTATTATAATAAATTATTTTATTCCATCAATAAGCAATCCATTATTAGATATTGTGATAAAATCACTGGCAACAACTTCAATCTATTTAGGGGTTTTATATAAATTAAATGTTTCTAGTAAATTTAATGATCTACTAAATCAGTATCTTAAGATTCGATAATATCCCTATATTTTTTAGCTAATCTATCATACCTTAAGTCTGAATAATCACATTTAATATTTTTCAATTTTCCTTTATTAAAACTATTAAATGTGCTAATAATAAAATCTTTAATACCCTTTCTGTCATTGTAACTAAAAGATTTATTTCTTTTATATTTTTTTAAGAAATATTCAACATCAGGATTCTTAAAATCACATAGTGTTAAAATAGGTCTCTCAGAAACCAGATAATCAAAAATTTTATAGGGAGTAGTATTTTGATTTTGATTATTATTCAATAATAATAGTAAAACCGAAGAAGAATCAAACCTATTTTGTAATTTTTTAAAACTTATAAATGTTTTGATTTTTAGACTTTCTATTAAGTTCTTCTTTAACTTAAGATATTTAATTGTTGAGGGTTGAATATTTCCATAAATATGAAATTCAAATTTTTCTTTTATTTCATTATTTTCAGTAAGCAACTCATCAATTACATCAATAAAAACTTTAGGGTTTCTAAATTTATTAATCAAACCAAAATATGAAATTATAAATTTTTTTGGTTTATATGATGATGAATTAATATTTGATCCATTATGAATGAGCTTAATTTTTTCTTTATTTATAATTTTAGAAAATTCCTTTTTTAAATTAGAATTAGTTACTGTGACATAATCAGATGACTTTAAAAAATATTTTTGAAATGATGAATGAATCCATTTTGATATAAAAGTAGGATTCATGCTTAAAAGAATATCCCAATTTAAATAAGGATCTCTAAAATCCAATATCCATTTAAACCTTTTGGTTTTTTTTAATTTTAAAACAACTTTATGAATACTATGAGGTGGTGAAGAGCTGATAATTGTGTTAATATTATTTTCATCAATGAATTTTGTTAAAAATTGAATCAGATTATTAGATTGTAAAAACCTTGCGTCGGGATAAAAGAAATTTACTCTACTCCAATATAAGAACTTTAAAAATAAATTTTGAGATGAATCAATAACTCCTCTAGATAAATTTTTATTTTTTGAACGATATAGGAAATTAAATGGTCTAATTATTTTTCTTTGTATAATTATAATCCCGTTATCTTCAAAAATTTTATTTTCATCACCAAATGTCAAAACATATACTTTATACTTTAATTTTCTTAATTCTAAAGATAAATTTATCCATCTCATCTTAGCTACAGATTTTTCAGACTTCCAGTAAAAAGTAATTATTAATAAGTTTCTCAATTTTCTATTTTAATACCATTAAATATACATTTAATTAGTTTATTAAGTATTTTTGAACATGAAAAAAATTGCGGTATTAACATCAGGAGGCGATGCTCCTGGAATGAATGCATGTATAAGGTCAATAGTAAGAACTTCTAGTCACTTTGGAATTGATATATATGGAATTCAGTACGGATATCAAGGATTAATAGAAAATAACATAAAGATCTTATCTGCTAAAGATGTAGGTAATACTATTCATATAGGTGGTACGATTCTTAAAACAGCTAGATCAGATGACTTTTTTTTAAAGAAAGGAAGAGATAAAGCCTATAAAAATCTAGTCAGTAATAATATTGACGGACTCATAATTTTAGGAGGTGATGGATCTTTAACTGGAGCAAATATTTTTTTTAAAGAAAATAATTTTCCTGTAATAGGAATTCCCTGTACAATTGATAATGACTTATATGGCACTGATTATTCAATTGGATTTGCAACTGCAAGAGAAACTATTGTTGATGCTGTTGATAAAATAAGAGATACTGCGGCTTCTCACGAAAGAATATTTATTATAGAAGTAATGGGAAGAGAATCAGGTTTTCTTGCACTAGAATCAGGTATTGCTTCAGGCGCTGAAATGATATTAGTTCCAGAATACGAAACAGATCTAAATTCTATTATTTCAGAAATAAAAAAAATAAATACTGAAAAGAAATCCTTAATAATAATTTATGCAGAGGGTTGTAAATTTGGTTCATTAAAAAAACTTACAAAAAGTATTAAAAATAAAATTGATGGTAGCAACGTAAGATATTCAGTATTGGGACATATTCAAAGAGGTGGTACAGCAGTTCCATCTGACAGAATATTAGGGACAATTCTAGGCAATAAGTGTGTTAAATACTTACTTGAGGGAGAAGTAAATAAGATGGTGGGTTTAATTAATAACAATACCAGTATAAAACCTATTAATGAAATATTAAAAAATAAAAGAGGAATTAATAAAGATCTCTATGAAGTTTCTAAAATAATATCAAATTATTGATTTTTTTAATTTATTTATTACTTGATCTAATTTATCATTTTCATCAATCCAAAGTACATTTTTATATTTTTTAAACCAAGTCATCTGTCTTTTTGAATATTTTCTTGTATTACTTTTAATTTGCTCAATAGCTTCATCTAAATTTATTTTAGAATCTAAAAAATCAAAAATTTCTTTATATCCTACTGTATTTAGTGCATTTAAATTTTTGTATTTCTTTAAATTTTTAACTTCATTAACCAATCCATTCTCTATCATTTGATCTACCCTTTTATTTATTCTTTTATAAAGTATTTCCTTTGATAAATTGTAACCAATAAAATAAAGATCAATATCATTCCTTAATTTTTTCATCCCCTTATGAAAGGATGAATATGGGGCTTTTGAATACAAAGAAACCTCTAGAGCTCTTATCACTCTTTGCGGGTTTTTTAAATCTATTTTCTTATAAGATAATAAATCAACTTCTTTTAGTTTTTTAATAAGAGAATTTAGCCCATTTGTTTTAAATGATATATTTAATTTTTCACGAAATTCTTTAGGAACTTTTGGCATATTATCAATTCCTTTAATAATAACATCAATAAATAATCCAGATCCACCTACAATTATTGCTGTATCTTTTAATTTAAAATATTCCGTAAGAAACAATTCTACCTCTTCTTTATATTTCCCAACACTATATTCTTCATTTATTGATAAATTATTAATAAAATAATGATTTATAGCAGAAAGTTCACTTTTAGAAGGTTTTGCAGTACCAATTTTTAATTCTTTATAAAATTGTCTAGAGTCAGCAGAAATTATCTCTGAGTTCAACTCTGAAGCTATTTTTATACCTAATGCTGTTTTTCCACTCGCAGTTGGGCCAATTATAACAATTAATTTTTTTTTATTTATCTTCAACAATTAAATTTTATGGATATCAAATTAACTAAACAATTTCAAAAAAAAATAGAATCACTTCTAGAATCTCAAGATTACAAAATTAGATTTGAAAAAGGTAATTTTAGATCAGGATATTGTATTATTAGAGAGAAAAAAGTAATTATTATAAATAAATATTTTACTACAGAAGGAATGATATATGCTCTTATAGAGATTATTGAATCAATAAAAATATCTAGAGAAAAATGTAATAATGAGAACTTAAGAACACTAAATAAAATTTTAAAAATTGAACATTAAGTTTTTAGGAACAGGAACATCTCAAGGAATCCCAGTAATAGGCTGTGAATGCAAAGTATGTATCTCAAAAAATAAAAAAGATAAGAGATTAAGATCATCAGTATATATAAAAAAAGATAATTATAATTTTATAATAGACACAGGTCCAGATCTGAGACAACAAGTACTAAGAAACAATATTAATAAACTTGATTTCGTATTATATACACATGCTCATAGAGACCATGTCTCAGGAATTGATGAACTCAGATCCTTTAATTTTATACAAAAGAAACCTATTTCTGCATTTGGAAATTATGAATTAGTAAGACAACTAAAAAAAGACTATTCTTATATATTTAGCGGAACAAAATATCCTGGTTTACCTCAAATAAACTTAGAAATAATTAATGATAAATTTCAATTTTTTGATGTAAAAATAAATCCAATTGAAGTCTATCATCATAAATTAAAGATCCTTGGGTATAGGATAGATGATTTTACTTATATAACTGATGCTAAAACTATTCCCGATAAAGAACTTAAGAAAATTGATAATTCGAAAATATTAGTAATTAATTGCCTGCAGATTAATCAACACATTTCTCATTTCAACTTAGAGGAAGTTTTAAACTTAATTGAAAAAATTAATGTTGAAAAAGTTTATTTAACTCATATTTCTCATAACCTCGGCAAACATGATGTGGTAAATAAATTACTTCCAAAAAATGTTAGTTTAGCTTATGATAATTTAAGCTTTAGTTTATGATTCTACAACATTGACTTTCATCATATTTGTATGACCTTTCCAGTGAGTAGGCATTGAGGATGTTATTATATATTTATCTTTTTTTGAAAGATGATTGTTTTTGACTAATAAATTTTCAATATTTTGGAGAGTAATATCAATATTTTCTGTTTTATCGTAATAAATAGATCTAACTCCCCAAACTAAATTTAAAACATTTCCAATTTTTTTATCATTAGTAACTATATATATTCTAGCTTTTGGTCGACTACCTGAAACCCTAAATGCAGAATAACCACTTTTTGTCATTGTAACAATTGCTTTGGCAGATATTTGTTTACTTAATCTACAAGCAGTTGTTATAAGGCTTTCACTAACCCTATCTTTTAATTTTTTGAATTTTTCAAATTTAAAATATATGGTATCAGAAGTTTTTTCAACAGAATTTATAATTCTATTCATACTTTCGACAGCTAATAGAGGGTAGTTACCCGTTGCAGATTCTGCTGAAAGCATTACTGCATCAGCTCCATCAAGTACAGCATTTGCTACATCATTTGATTCTGCCCTTGTAGGTGTTTTCTGTGAAATCATACTTTCTAACATTTGCGTAGCAATTATTACAGGTTTACAAGCAAGATTACACTTATATACTATCTTCTTTTGAATTATAGGAACAGATTCCATTGGCATTTCAACGCCTAAATCTCCCCTAGCAACCATAAGACCATCAGAATTTAAAATTATTTTATCAATATTTTTTATAGCTTGTGGTTTCTCAATTTTAGCAATGATTTTTGTATCAAATCCATTCTTTTTAATAAGTTTTCTTAAATGAATAATATCATTTTCACTTCTAACAAAAGAAAGTGCTATCCAGTCAACGTTATTTTCTAAACCAAATAAAAGATCATTAACATCCTTTTCAGTAACTGAAGATAATTTAATATCACTTTCAGGTAAATTAACACCTTTCCTTTGTAATAAGATCCCACCTCTTGTAACCTCAACTTTAATTTTTTTTGATTCTTTATCAATGACTTTTAATTCAATTTTACCATCATCTATGAGTATCCTTTCATTCTCTTTAATATCATCTATTACATCATTGTCAATACTTATCTTATTTATATTACCAACAATATTATCAGAAGTAATATAAAACTGATGTCCATCAGAAAGCTCAATCTCATCTTTATTTAATTTACCAACTCTTATCTTAGGCCCCTGTAAATCTTGTAAAATGCTAACAGGTAATCCTAACTCATCACTTATTTTTCTAACATTTAATATAGTCTGTTTATGATCTTTATAATCACCATGCGAAAAATTTAACCTTACAACATCAACACCATTTTTTATCATCTCCTTAAGTGTATCATAACCAGATGAAGATGGGCCAATAGTTGCTATTACCTTTGTTCTATTATTATTTATTTGTTTCATATGTATAACAAATACTTTTCTTTAATAAGTTTTGTGTCAACAAAATTAGCAAATTGAATAAGATTATTAGATTTTAACTTATTTATTATATCAAATGAGCTAAACTCAAATAAATTAGGTGAGAATTGAACTAAATAATCAAAATTGGAAAGAGAGGTAATTAAATGAGATTTTGTGGTTTTATTTGATATTAACCTTAAATACATTTTTTTTCTTTTATAGAGAAAGTGAGATACATAAATTAATTCATTATTAATTAGGTTAATCTTCTCATCATTTTCTTTAGCAAGAGATATATCTAAAATATTATTTAATATCCATGCCAACTTATATTCTTTACATGTTGAAACAATGCCTATCAAAGAATAATGTTCCTCATTTAATTTTAATTTTTGATTAATATTTTTTAACATATATTTAACAAAC
>MDTB01083283.1_pt1 | contig 13070 bp, 18 predicted proteins | sample 811161 | NCBI WGS metagenome assembly MDTB01 (sample SAMN05326650, study PRJNA326480) | marine metagenome | isolation source: seawater | place: Mediterranean Sea | collected 2009 | reverse complement strand
GCTGTCGGTGTAACCCTTGCGAAAAATGGAACCTGGGCGAAACACAGACGTCCAAAACTGGCTGTCTTGCATCCAATCAGCAGCGGCGCTAGCGCCTTGTTGAAGTTTTTCAGGCAGCGATTGCTTGGGCTTTTCGATCATATTTTTTGCCATCTAAATTCCGCCTATTCCTCAGAGTCGCATGCCGTAGGCGTAGCCGTGAGTGTGAGTCCGACCGTGGGTGTCGCCTTCAGCGGGGGGAGTTTCAACTACTTTGCCCAGTGTTATGACGCCGGTAGGGCATCTATCAACGCACAAAGCGCAGCGAGTACATACGTCGTCATCAATTATAAAAATTGCATTATCTGCTGGATCCAGGCCGGGGAGGTCTGCGTCGATAGCTTCGTCAATCGCCTCTAAAGCTACGTAGTGAATACACTTCCACGGGCAAATATCGACGCAACCTTCGCATTGGATGCACTCGGATTGATCAATATTGATGAATTGTTTTGGTTTTACCGCCGCAGCAAGATAATCGGCGTCGACTGTTTGCAGCACATAGTCGTCTACGAACCGCGGCATTGGCGGGTTGGCCTCAGTCTTTGCCATATCAACTGCTCTTCATTAGTGGTCGACCAAAATCTGACACCGGTTCCACAACCGGTTTTTTCTCATCTCGTTTCTGCCACCAAAGCCACAGGAATGGAAGTCCTGCCAAAGCAACTATGTGTTCGATAACTACAACGATGTCAGAAACCTTCTTTAAGTCCATCCGCATCGGTGGGAACGTAATTGGGTTTCCATCGAGGAACTGACCCTCGGTGAAGAGCATGCGCTCAACAGACCATCCCCATTCATTATCAGTGAGACGAATCCAACGGTCAGGCACAACTCCAAACACCATGAGAAGGAGCATGAAAACAAATGCTGAACCGAGCATCGCTTCGCCCCAGGATGTGGGACGGTCAATGGGCCGACGGCGTCCGTAGGCAACGATTCCGTACACCATAAGACCCGTGATCATTATTGATGTCACAAGTGCGACCACTGGCCCTCCTATCTACTACTTACTATCAGTCCGTGCTTACTGAATATTGGCCAGACTCCGAGGAACCTGGGCCTATGCAAATCCACATAATGGACTTACGTTCAAACCTATCGGAGTAACGCCCGGATCGGTCTACGTTTTACTACGCATTCACGACGGATTCGCAACTCACGAACGCCTTATATGGTGGCACTCGCGAGCAGTGAATGCCGAACCCAAACCAGGATTTTTTTTGAGAACTTCATTCCGAGTACAACTTAGGCAAAAATCGTCTGCCAAACTTGGCCTCCTACCCCTGCTAGCGCCTATCTTTGATGAGCGCACGCATCTTATTTATGTAACAGTAAAATCCGCAATGCGGGATTACCGGTTGGAATCTCGCGGAGGACAAAGTGACCGAAGTTCCCGAGTATCTATTTGAGCGTTCCAGACAGAGGCGGGTAGCGCTGGGCCTACTTGAAGACGATGGCGGTGGCGGAGCTGTCGCCTCTGATTCGGCAGACAGTGGAAGCAGCGGAGTTAGTTCCGGACCTAGCAGCGCAGATGTAATTGCTGCAGCTAAGGCTGATGCCAAGCTAGAGCAAGTTACTCATACAGAGATAGAACCGGAATGGGTCACCGCTGCTAACACCAGAACAAAAATTCCCATGTGGGTTTTGCCCATTATGTTTTTCTTGCCGTTGTGGGCATTTGTCTATGTCAAAATGACCGAACCCCCACCAGAGCCTGTGACAGCTATGACTGAGGGTGCCGCAACTTATGCTGCGCAGTGTGCCAGTTGCCACGGTGGCAACGGAGCTGGGAGCGAAGGCGGAGGAGTTGGACGCCCTCTATATAACGGCGAAGTCTTATTGACCTTCCCGAAGCTGGACGCCGAGCTGATGCTTTGGCTTACCGTCGGTTCTGAAGGCATCGGTATCGGAAATCCTTATGGTGCAACTGATAGACCCGGAGGCGCCCATATTTCAGGAGAAACCGGCGCAAACATGCCTGGATTTGGCGGGGTGCTCACCGAGTACAAGATCTATTCGGTGGCCCGTTATATTCGCGAAGTATTAAGCGGAGAGATCTTGAGCGACGACGAAATAGCTGTTCGTGATGCCGAATGGGAAGAGTTAGGCGGCGGCAAGGACGTTAGCGGAGGCCACGGAGGCGGCGGCCATTAGTTCCAGCGTTGCAATATCGGCCTGATCAGAATCTAAAAACATCAAATTGGAGCCGGAGGAAATGCGCTAATGACAATGCGTCTTTCTACAGAGGTCCTGGTAATCGGGGCTGGACCTGCCGGCACGTCAGCAGCTCATTGGGCCGCGAAATCCGGTCGGATGGTTGTGCTACTTGAGAAAGAAATGATGCCTCGTGAACGGGTGTGCGGTGACGCGTTAACACCGAAGGCAGTTGGCCATCTAGCTGACATGGGAATTGATGTCACCAACGAGAACTTCCATCAACATCATGGATTACGTATGACGGCCCATGGTCAAAGCATCGAACTCCAGTGGCCTACAGACCATGACCACCCAAGTCACGGTTTAGTGATTCGACGTCACACGCTTGACAACTTTCTGGTCCAACATGCCGCTGATGCCGGAGCGCAAGTCTGGACCGGTGTTGAAGTTACTGAGCCAATAATCGAACACGGCCATTTACGTGGCTGTCGGGCAGTCGGTTTGGGCCACGGGAGTGGTCCCGCTGGGGAAATAGAGGTGAGGGCTCGATTTGTCATTATTGCGGACGGTCCGCTCTCTCCTTTTGGCAGAGCCTTAGGGACCGCCCGGACGAGGACCTACGCTCAAGGTGTCGCCATGCGGGGTTATTTTCCGAGCCCCCGTCATAGTGAAAACATCATCGAGTCAGTTTTCGATCTACGCGACAGCGCCGGCCATCAACTACCGGGCTATGGATGGATATTCCCGGTTGGTGATGGGACCGTGAACACAGGTGTCGGATTATTGAGTCACCATCACGGAAACGACCCCCAATCTATTCGTGAATTATTTAACAAATGGATCCGGCAAATCCCTGAATCTTGGGGGGTTCACATTGATGACATTGAAGATGAACCAAAAGGAGGACGGTTACCGATGGGCGCATCGGTTCGTCCGAGATCAGGGCCTAACTGGGTCGTAGTAGGCGATGCGGCCGGAAGCGTAAATCCTTTTAACGGTGATGGTGTCGAGCCAGCTTTGAGCAATGGGCGGCTAGCCGCCTCTGTCGTCCATGACGCACTTGCGAAGCGTGATGGCCTCGAGCTTCGCCGCTACGAAAAGCAACTTACCTCAAGCTACGACCACTACTACCGACTGGGAAGATTGGTTACTGAAGCTCTGGGTAAGCCAGGCTTGATGAGGCGACTTACCTTACTTGGCATTCAATCGCGAGTCCTGACAGAACTCGTGATGAGAATTTCAACCAACTTGGTTAACAACGATGCAGGCGGCACAGAGTCTGTTTACGAAATTGGCAAAGTACTTGCTCGGCTGATTCCTGATCGCGATTAGTCGTTTATCGCGAAGACATTGACTTCACTGCAATCTCGGATAGCAGAGTCAGCTGATATTTTGTCAATTCGGATCATGGAACACTAAATCGAGCAATTGGTCGGCGGGCAGATCGTCAAGTGACTTGTACCGGGCATAAGCACCAGAGAAATTTAAAGATTCAACCAAAGGGTTCGGCACAACAATGGTGCGGAGCCCCGCAGCTAAAGCAGCCTTCAATCCGTTCGGACTGTCTTCCACTGCAACTGCAGAGCCTGCTGTCACACCCAAAAGTTGCAGTGCACGAAGAAACACATCGGGAGCAGGTTTAGAAACTCCAGCCACATCATCTCGACAAACAACATAAGAAAAGCTTTCAAATAAGCCGACGCGCTTCAGATGCTGGTCCACCCAACTATGAGGCGAGCTTGAAGCCACGGCTGTCAAGATTCCGAGTTTCTTAGTGGCTTCAAGTAATTCCAGCACTCCGGGCAGTAACGGCTGGCTTTCGGTTAATTCATCTTTAATTCGTTGACGCTGCTTCATCACTGAATCATGGTCTAGCTGCGTGCCAAGCCGATTCTCTAGTTCTTGCACCCAAGCGGATTTGCGATCAGTTCCCATTCCCGCAAGCCACCACTCCATAGGAAAATCAATTCCGTAACTAGCCCAAATTTGGGCCGTTGATTCATAAGCAGGACTCTCGGTGTCAATTATTGTCCCGTCGAAATCCATAATTAATGCCCTTGGTTCCATAGTTAAACCAGGACTCCAATCACTGCTTGGAGCAGGCCTTCTGTCGACTGAGATTTCGCAATTCCCGAAACTTCTAACCCTTGGACCCGACATTCTTCTGCTGTTGTTTGTCCAATCGCAATGATTTTGGATGCTGTAAGGCCTCGTGTTTGTTCTAAGTGACCCTTTACAGCCGAAGGTGAAGCAAAGATCACAACATCTGCTTTTATAGCTCGCTCGACTAAATCATCCGCTAACGACGGGAATACGGTTCTATAGGCAACGACCCGGTCTACCTTCCAACCTTTACTTGTGAGAATGTCGGAAAGTTCAAGCCTGCCATCGGAAGCCATCGGTATTAAGACTCGATCATCAGACGCAGGGGCAGGGAATGCTTCCGCTAGTGAAAGCCCGTCATTGTTACTCGGTACCAGATCTGGTTCACGTTTCAATTCAGATAGCACCTTAGATGCAGTAGACGGACCAATCGCCGCTAATCGCAGGCCATCAAATTTTCGCAGAACACCACGTCGCGCTGCTCGAGCCATTAAGGCGGAAACAGCATTTGAGGATTGGAAGGCGATCCAGGAAAATCTCTCGAGCCTAAGGAGGGCATCGTCTAAAGGTTGGCCTCCATCCATCGGCGGGACTATGGCAATAGCCGGAGCTGGGACAACATCGGCACCTTCGCAGCGCAGAGCTGAAATGAGGTCACCACTCTGGTGAGACGCCCTCGTAACTACCACCGATTTCCCTGCGAATAAATCAGTGGTCAAGAGATGTTTCCACCCTTGTCAAGCAAGTTGTAGCCTCCGCTCGCCAACAATTCTTGGGCTGTTTGGGCGCCTAACATAACTGGGTTACTACCCCGATGCTTTGCCCGCAGTACCGTGCCCCCATCAAGAGAAGCTAGAACCGTTTCCAAAAAAAGATCATCTCCGCTTCTATAGGCATAGGCGCCCACTGGGAGTTCACACCCGCCGCCAAGCTCTGCCAGATACGAGCGTTCCGCAATAACGCACGTACCGGTTAACTCATCAACGATTTTTGTTAGCAAAGCGAGTGTTTCAAGGTCATCTTCTCTGCATTCAATTGCAATTGCTCCCTGCCCCACTTGCGGAATCATTTGATCAGATTCGAACACATAGTCCGCTAAATCTGACATTCCAAGTCGATCAAGGGCAGCTTTCGCAACTACTACTGCGTCGACATCCGCGCCTTGAGCTATTTCAATCCGGGTCTTTATGTTTCCGCGTAGGCCAACAAAATGAAGATCTGGCCGCAAGTCGATCAATTGCACTCGACGACGGGCGGACCCGGTGGCCACAACCCCGCCTTCCGGGATTTCTTCAAGCGATTTCCCTATAAGAGCATCTCTCGGGTCCCCTCGTTCCAGAAACCCAACAAGATTTAGTCCGTCAGTTGGTCTGGATCTTAAATCCTTTGCACTGTGGACAGCGATATCGGCTCGACCCTCAAGCACTGCTATCTGGACTTCCTTTACGAAGACTCCTTCCCCAGCCATATCCTGGATCTGTCGAGCGCGATCTTTATCACCTTCTGTAGAGACGAGCAGAAAATCAGTGTCGACTCCCTTAGATTTCAAGCGCGACGACACAGCTTCTGCCTGCCAACGAGCTAGAGGGCTTGAACGTGTAGCGATAATCAATGAAGCCCTCGCTTGAAGGTCAACGGAGTTCTAGACCGAGTGTGCAAGATAACAACCTTTTGTTCAGGAGAAGACTTGCTTCGGTGCAACATTCTCGCAGCGTCGCGGACTTGTTGCCACTTCAGAGGGGAGGTGCACAGAAATTTTTTCCGGTCGGTTTATAAAGATATAGATAGCAACTGAATGGTTGCCGCCAAAATAATGACTAACAGCAAAGTGGTTAAGACCAGTGTCGTGGCGGGCCTCACGTAGCTTCCCGCAACGTCACTTCTGCCCCAACCGAAAGCCCGTTGGGGACTATTCCTTCTTGCTGGCCAGTCGCTATTGCCAACAAGCCATACTCATCGTCGACAAGCGCTAATTGTCCAGGGTTAACATCCTGTGGGTGCTGGAGTCGGACTACACGCCGATCGTCGCCGAATTCCAGAATTATGACGTCTCCTAAACCAGACAACGTCTCTCGATCGATATTAAGTTGAGCTGATCCTTGCCGAGTACAACGAATTACCTCTGCCGAGATCGCACCGTCATCCTCTGTTCTTGGCATAGGTATCAAAGACGGGAGCAGGCGGCTCGGGTCTATCTGTTGACCTAGTTCCACAAGTAGGCCTCCCGCTGCAAGATGTCCTATTACAGGGGCAATGATGTCGCGTGCTGGATGTATTACTCCCGGCGAAGCATTATGAAGATCTTCGTTTGTCAGCTGCACTGCCTGGCTGGCTCCTCCAACGACGGCCACAGCGGCGCCAAGTAGACCGTTGTCTGGTCCGACAAGGATTGATTGACCTTCGCCGACTTCGACAGCTATCGCAGGCCTCCCTGCAAGATCACCCACGGACGCTAGTACCAGCCCTGGCGATAAATAAGGGACGCTTCTGGCCAACATCAGGGCGCCCCCACGAATATCGTTTGGTTCGATGTTATGGCAGAGATCTATGACCTTTGAAGACGGGCTCAGTTCGTGCAATATGGATCGCAGCAGTCCTACGGATTCGTCGTCCGTGCCTAAATCTGTTACGCAAGTAATCGTTCCGAATTCTGACATATTTTAGTTTTGACCTAGTTCCTGAGAGCGTCGGCTAGCTGCTTCGATCGCTGCAGCGAAAGCAGCTCGAAGCCCGTGGTTCTCCAGTTCCCTCAACCCGGCGGCAGTGGTTCCTCCCGGCGACGTAACGTCGGCCCTTAATTCGGCAGGCGGTTTCCCTTCCGCCAGCAATTTCGAAGCACCGAGGAGAGTTTGAACGGCAAGATCTGTCGACACCGTTCTGCTGAGACCTGTCATTACTCCGGCGTCAATCATCGCTTCCGCCACCAAGAAAATGTATGCGGGACCAGAACCTGAAAGGCCAGTCACCGCGTCAAGAAGCTTTTCTTCGGTACGGACAACAGTCCCTACGGCTCCCAAGATTTCTTCTGCCCAAGCTAAATCTTCGGCGTCGGTATTAGCGTTACCGGAAATGGCTGCGGCACCCTCCCCTACCAATGCTGGGGTATTAGGCATTGCTCTAACAATAGGAATCGCTCCTCCAGTTGCCTCACCAATGGCAGTTAGTGTCACTCCGGCAGCAACTGATAACAGTCGATTAGTCCCTACTTCTGCAACCTGCGAAGCAACTGTCAATACAACATCAGGTTTCGTCGCGATTATTGAACCTTGAGATGGTTCGATTCTGTCAGATACCCGCACACCGTAAGTTTGGGCGAGTTCTTCAGCACGGCTGGCCGATGGTTCAACGACCACCACGCTTTCAGGTTTATGCCCGTTACTCAGTAACCCACCAAGTAACGCTGCTCCCATTTTGCCGCCGCCAACAATCAGCAGTTCAACCATAAAGACCACGGTAGCGGCCGGCTCTGCCAGCCACTCGACTCTATTTACTCTGCCTTCTTTTCATTCTCATTTTTCAAGCGGTTTGCAAAACCTATTTTGAGCGCTGCACGCCAATATCGTTCTACATACTCCCATATCGAACCAAGGATTCTGTCGAGCTCATCTTCATCTACAGCATGGAATGGCAGCTCCCCTGTAAGAAAAATCCCCTCTTCGGGGCCAATCCCAAATTGGGCTCCAACCAGGTCATAATTTCGTCGAAGCAGAAGTTCAAACAATTTTTCTTTGTTGTCTTCTGGGTAAGGCAAAAAATAGGTTTCGTATTTCAGCGTTCGTTGACCAAGAGTAAGCCACACAGTTGTGACGTCGCGTTCCTCCCCTTCGAGCCGTGCGTACCAGCGTCGCTGGATATCTTCGTCTCGACTTACATCTAAGAGGATCGGTAGCTTTTCTTTTTGTTGTCGGAACCACTCATCAATTATCTGCTCGAGTGCAGAAAGTTCTTCCGGTGTTGCAACATCACGTGTCACCCGCAGAAAACCAGTTCTTTAGATGTCAGCCGGCTAAAGACTTCTATCGCGTTAGCCGCTCCAAGGTCCCAACTATTCAAAGAGGCACGTAACGCCCCTTGCCGTCCCATTTCAGACCGCATTTCTGGGTCGTCTAGCAACTGATCTACGGCTGCAGCGAAACGCCCTGGATCTCGTTCATTGACTAAAATTCCGGTGACGCCATCCGTCACATTGTCTCTGAGACCACCAACATTGCTAGCTACGACCGCTGTACCGCACGCAGCGGCTTCGAGGGCGACGAGGCCGAATGATTCGGATCGACTCGGCACTAAGCAAACGTCAGCGGCTCGATAATAAGTGGACAGAGCCTGATGCGTTTGAGGTTCGACGAAGATAACGCGGTCATCAAGCCCATTATTTTTAATTCGCTGTTTTAGATCTTTATAAGTTTTCGGACCTTCGTCACCTGAAAGACCTCCCACCACAACCAGTCGTGCCTCTCGACTATTACTCAAAGCGAGAGCTCCTATTGCGACATCCAATCCTTTCAGGGCCTGGATGCGTCCAACAAAAAGCAGCACGGGGTAATCACCTAGGCCAATTGCTGTCCGAGCAGGGCTCAAAGCATTCGGATTGAAAATTTTGCTGTCCACACCCGGAGTCAAAATTTCAATTCGGTTTCTGGGAATTCCGTACAGCGATGTCAGTTGGTCAGCCTCAACGCTTCCTGACGCAAATACAGCGTCTGCGCACCCAATGACCAACTCTTCAGCCCTAATTCGACCTTCGGGCTCCGAGTCACCGGCAATGCTTTTGATGCGACCTAAAGTATGGAAAGTAACGGCAAGCGGTAAATCAAATTCGTGCTTTAGATGATGCCCTGCTACGGCTGACAGCCAGTAGTGAGCATGGAAAGCGTCGACAGGTCGTCGACCCAAGTATGCAGCAACCCCCTGCGTCCATATATCGACAACAGCTGGAAGATCGGCTTTTTCAAGTCCGTAAGGACCAGCTTCAATTTGGATTACGTTAACCCCGGTCTCAAGTTCCACCATCTCCGGAACATCTGGATTTGTCCGACGAACGTAGATATCACACTCGGTACCTTTGCCCGCCATCGAAGCAGCTAACTCGCGAACGTAAACATTTAAACCGCCACTATCGCCAGCACCCGGCTGGTCAAGGGGCGAAGTGTGCATGGACAGAACGCCTATTCTGCGGATAGGTCCATCAGACATGGGGAGGAATTCAGCTTCTGTCACAAGTGACCAAGGTATGTCACTAGCTGCAACTACTCCACTCGATTCTGAATAGAAACGAATTTAAAGCGCTAAAACCACAACTGCTGCTGTCCAGAGCGGCGCAGCCAAGGCATGTGAGGCGTGCAGTAAGTCCCTTTGTTCATCTCGAACTATTAGCAGTTGCGTTGCTAACCGTCCCAGCGGAATGGCGATACCTAGCACGCAGGCGAACAGCCAATACTGCTGGGGGGATATCGGCGATACCGAGATTTGAATGGAAGTCCATAGCAATACTAGAACACCGCACAACGCTGCTAAGGGGGCCAACCGGCGCTGCAATCCTCCACCGGCACACAGCTTCAGACCCAGATCATGGAAGTAAACGAGCACTAAGAACAAACCGACTGATGACGGGTCCCGGACAGCCAAAGTAGTGAGGCTTGAAGCAGCGAGGCCTGCAGGTAACCAGACCTTTGCGACCCTCGCTGTTTGAAGTAACAAGGAATTTGACCCCCTGTTATCTATCGCTGCGATCAAAGGAGTACTAATAATGGCTGCTGTTACAACTAGCGTCGATAAACGAAAGTCGTTAAAGAGCCCGCTATAGGCAACAAGCAAAATAAACGCTGAGGGTGGAAGTCGTTCGAAAAAAGTGGGTCCAGCCAAACGGGCCGCCATCAGGACAGCGGCAAGCCCTATGGCCACCCCAAAAACAACAGCACCTATTCGTAGAAGAATTATTAGTCCGCATAATCCAGCGGAGTAATAAACAAAAGAGCCCTTACCTAGACGATAAGCGGCAACAAAGATATCCCGCAAATTGTCCATCAACCGCCCGAAACTGGCGGGAGTACCGCCACCTCATCTCCCTCTGAGATCTGTGTATCTCCCTCGACCGGTTCTCCGTTCAGCCACACCCGGCTTATGGACAACATTTGGACAAACTCAGGCCCTAGATCGCTTTGCGCTTGGGCAAGTAGATCCTGGACCGTATTAGCTTCATAACTAATTGTCCCGGCTCCTGCAATTTCTCGAGCGCCTGCGAAAAGTCGGAGCGTTACCTTGGCCATTCATGGATCCTATCTTCGGTTGGCATAACGCTTGCCTCTGAAACCACTACCTTCTTGAAGGTACTTACGAGAGAGATCGATACCTGGTGGATTTACTTATTCTTCGACATGGTCAATCCGAGTGGAACGCTCAAGGGAAATGGCAGGGTCAAGCCGATCCACCGCTAACTAAAGTTGGGGAAAAGCAGGCGAGGGCGGCTGCTCAAAAGCTTCTCAGCATCTGCAAGGGTTTCGACAAAATTGCATCTAGCGATCTACGCCGAGCTCGTCGCACTGCTGAGATCATCGCTCAAGTCAATGGCGGCGATGTAAGTGTTTATAAGGAATTTAGGGAACGCCACGCCGGAGTTTGGCAAGGGCTAACACGATCGGAAATCGAAGCTTCCTGGCCTAACGCTATTGCCGACCAGCGTTGGCCGGAGGGTTACGAATCAGATGACTCGGTGATTCAGAGAGTGGTGCCCTGTTTGGAACGATTAATTGAAAATAATAAAAATGTTTTGCTAATCGCTCACGCGGGCGTGATTCGGGCGCTAGATCGATTCACCGATGCAGAAGAAGCATCGATTACAAACAATCTTTCGGGCCGATGGTACCGGCTCAGCGATCAACTAATCCCTAGAGAATCCGCAGATTTTTCTGAAGAGGTTTTGGATCAATACATGGAGTGATCAATCTTCATATTGGTTTGCAGAATTTTATATTTTGCTAATCCATGACGCTGCTGCGGTGGGATCTATTCCATCAGCGAGCGCACTCAGGGTCGACTCGACCTTTGAAAACTCCACCTCATATTCGTTAAGTTGCGATTCAATTAAGGGAGTTCGTGAGTCGGTCGCCGTGTCCTCATTGTTTTCCACCCTTTCAGTTTAGATTCAGGCTGAGGCTCAACGAGTCATTGATAATAATAATCCTGAGGTCTTCCAGGTTCAGTTCCCCTAAGGCTTCGTGGTGAAATTCCATAGGCGCGAACCGTTTCCGTTGACTTGTTTCAGCAAGCGCGACTGATTGAGTGCATTAAGTCTCTGGTTGCACTCAATTCGTCATGGTCTTTACTCGAGCAAATCGGGGCTGCCCTCTTCTCTTCGTCGGTAACTTTGTGCCGCTAACCCAGGTTCGATCAGCACGTCAGGACTGGAACCGTTGTCCTGTCGTAGAATTACTATTTGTGGATGAGATGGAGTGCAGTGCTCTCGAAAACGAATGGGAGTCCCCACCTAACCCGTTAATGCACCCGCCCTGTCTCTGCCCAAAATGCAAAGTTGAGCCCCTCGAGTTTGAAAATTTACCTGGGAGGCTTCGAGCTAGCGGTATGCGACAACGCCCCCTAGTCGAATCGTTAGAACTAGGGACTGAAGGGCAAAACATTCTTTAGTTTGATTCATTTCTTTAGTTTTGTTGGGGGCGACATTCATCTGAATCTTTACCCAGATACTTATGCGCGAATTAGAAATGACCGCCATTGGCGGAGGACCTAGTAGGAGACCACCGGTACGATGATGGTGGGCCGCTAGCTCATCGGGTAGAGCAGGGGACTTTTAATCCCAAGGTGCCGGGTTCGAGCCCCGGGCGGCCTACGTTTATCTAGCAATAGCTGCCGTCTTGGCACCAGTAAGTTCGACAAGATCTTGCAACTCAATGCATATATTGAGCCCACGTCTTCCGCCACTGCAATAAAGCGATTCGAGCTTTGACGCAGATAGGTCTATGACGGTATCTAGGGCAGTTCGAGTTCCTAAAGGACTTATACCGCCTCGGATGTAACCAGTTACGCGCTCAGCTTTTGCCGGATCGGTCATGGTCGCGGTTTTGTAACCTAAAACTGGAGCGACAGCCTTAAGGTTTAGTGTTTGCGATACGGGGATTACCGCAATTGCACAGCGGCTTTCCGATGGGCTACCTAAATCGATGACAAGGGTCTTGAAAACACAATCAACTGGCACACCCAAAGATTCAGCAGCTTCAAGTCCGAATTGCCGGTTACTCGGGTCATGCTCGTAGTGGTAGACGCCAATTTTGATTCCAGCAGCCTCAGCGACGCGAATCGCAGGGGTCATGTCACCTCACGCTTTCTGCAGACAACTCACTGGACAAGACGGATGCTATTGCGACGCCTTACCCAGTATGCGTTATCAACTTCGTCAGCTTCATGCCGGCGCCGGCGCGACCGAGCTATAGCAGCGTGGCGTCGAGCTGATGTTTCCATAACACTTTGACGACTATGCCGTTCAGCATTTAATTCACGTATCCGAGTTTGGGCTTTAAGTCGGCTCAACTTACTGACGTCATTCCCGGTCGTTCTTTGCTGCTCACGTGATGTAGTCATCTCCATAGATCTAGCTTTGCAGAGGGGAAGGACACCCTCGGATAAGAATTAACGTCCGGAGTGGCCGAAACCTCCCAAGCCTCTTTCAGAGTCGTCTAATTCGGCGGTTTCTTCCCATGTGACCTGTTCAACTTTTTGGATAACTAGTTGAGCAATCCGATCTCCTCGATGAACCTCAT
>MDTB01025199.1_pt1 | contig 13070 bp, 13 predicted proteins | sample 811161 | NCBI WGS metagenome assembly MDTB01 (sample SAMN05326650, study PRJNA326480) | marine metagenome | isolation source: seawater | place: Mediterranean Sea | collected 2009 | reverse complement strand
TGTTCGACAAGCTCAAGAGGCTGACTGCCAAGTGGTTACGTTGAGTGGATTTTCACCTGACAATCCGCTTAGAAAGGAAGGACTCTTGAACTGGTATGTTAGTTCTCCTGAGTATGGATTTGTCGAACTGTCTCACCTCGTTATCTGTCATTTGATACTGGATTACCAAATGGGTTGGCGACCGTAGATATAAATATTTTATGTTGTGAAATAGATTTTGAATGTTTGAGCGGAGCAGAGAGTTGGCTGAAATAAAAAAAGTTCTTGTGACCGGCGGCGGGGGCTATGTAGGTAGCGCCCTGGTGCCAAAGTTGATCGATGCCGGTTATCTGGTGAATGTACTGGATTTGTATCTCTACGGCGACGAAGTTTTTGGTGACTACCATTCTCACCCAAACCTGCGTGAAATCAGGGGAGATCTTCGAGATAGATCAGTCATCGAAGATGCCGTAAAAGAGTGCACGGCAGTCATCCATTTGGCTTGTATATCAAACGACCCTAGCTTCGAATTAAATCCAGAACTCGGAAAAAGTATCAATCTGGATGCGTTTCGACCGCTGGTTGAGATTAGTCGTGGAAGTGGCGTGCAGCGTTTTATCTATGCGTCTTCGTCCAGCGTTTATGGCGTTAAGGAAGAGTCGGATGTCCATGAAGAAATGACGCTAGAGCCTCTCACTGACTACTCAAAATTCAAAGCAGACTGTGAGCAAATTCTTGCCGAGTATCAGTCAGATGAATTTACGACGGCCACGATCCGTCCAGCGACGGTGTGCGGTTATGCACCGCGGCAACGTCTCGACGTCGTGGTCAATATTCTTACGAACCTTGCCTACCATAAAAGAGAGATTACGGTTTTTGGAGGCGATCAACTTAGGCCGAATATTCATATCGCAGACATGGTTCAGGCCTACCTTGCCATGTTAGAGGCGCCTGCTAGGAAAATTGCTGGTAAGATTTACAACGCTGGTTACGAGAACCAATCAGTAAATGACATTGCGCAAGCGGTGCAGTCGGTTGTTGGTGATGATGTTAAGTTGATTAGGACGCCCACCGACGATAACCGTTCTTATCACATCTCCTCAAAAAAAATTGCCGATGAGCTGGGTTTCGTAGCCCAGCACTCGATTCGCGAGGCAGTGCAAGATCTCGTTGATGCCTTCGATAGAGGGCTTCTTCCTAATTCTTTAGGAGACGAGAAGTACTTCAATATTCAAAAGATGCAAAGCGTTAACTTGGTATAGGCGATGACAAGCTTGGGCTCGAATCATCAGATAAATCAACTTCAAGTATATGAAGCAATGCTCCGTTTGAGGAGAGTAGAGGAGACGATCGCTGATAGATACTCTGAGCAGGAGATGAGGTGCCCGGTCCATCTCTCTACAGGCCAAGAAGCAGCAGCCATCGGAGCTTGCGCGCCACTCAAGAAAACTGATGTGATCGTAAGTAATCATAGATCTCATGGGCACTACTTGGCAAAAGGGGGAAGCCTCGTAGCTATGATTGCAGAAATCTATGGCCGCGTTTCCGGGTGTTGCGGGGGTAGAGGGGGATCAATGCATTTATTTGACAATGCAGTAGGAGTGTTAGCGAGCATCCCCATCGTTGCTAGTACGGTGCCTCTAGCTGTAGGGGCAGCAATGGCCTTTCAGCAGCGTGGAGAGGATTTTGTTAGCGTAGCGTTTTTAGGAGATGGTGCGACCGAAGAGGGTGTATTCCATGAAAGCTTAAACTTGGCGAGTCTTCTCACGTTGCCTGTAATTTTCTTCGTGGAAAACAATCTTTACTCCTGCTATACAGCATTACACGAAAGGCAACCGGACCGTGATCTTACGAGTTACGCGCTTGCGCACTCGCTCCCAAGCGAGCGAATTGACGGCAATGACGCTGATACTGTGATTGCGGCGATGAGTTTGGCAGTCGACAGGGCTCGCGCGGGAGCAGGGCCAACACTCTTGGTAGCGGACACCTATCGGTGGCGAGAGCATTGTGGGCCAAATTTTGACAATGATCTTGGATATCGTACCGAGCAAGAGTACGCTCAGTGGCGTCGCCGCTGTCCATTAGATCTTTACCGGGCCAGATTGGTACAGGGAGGAGCGCTAAACGAGGTGAGTGACCGCGCTATTGCAGAGAAGGTGGAACTAGAGATTGAAAAAGCATTTTCAGCAGCCCGATCTGCTTCTTTTCCCGACCCAAACACGGCAAGTCTCAGAGTTTATGCCGAACGTTAAACAGCAATCCGGAGCAGACGGAATACGAGAAGCGCTCGACCTGGCGCTTGAGAGAGATTCGTCCGTATTTTTGATAGGAGAAGGCGTGGCTGATCCGAAAGGCATCTTTGGTACGACTTCGGGGTTGGTCGAAAAATATGGCCCTAAGCGTGTGATCGAAACGCCTATTTCGGAAAATTGTTTTACTGGGGCCGCCATCGGTGCGGCGATGATGGGCCGGCGTCCGGTCGTGATTCATCAGCGTGTTGAATTTGCCCTTCTCTCGATGGAACAAATACTTAATGGTGCCGCAAAGACTCACTATGTCTCGAATGGCGCTCATAAAGTACCCATAGTGATTCGCTTAGTGATCGGACGTGGTTGGGGGCAGGGGCCTCTGCATTCTCAAAGTTTAGAGACGTTGTTTGGTCATATACCTGGGCTTAAGGTCTTGATGCCAGCTACGGCTGAAGACTGCAACGGTATGCTTTTATCGGCGATTGAGGATGAAAACCCCGTTATTTTCTTGGAGCATCGGTGGATTCATTATGTGAAGGGGGAGATCGCGACTGGGTACCATCCCGCTGCCATTGATGGTCCAAAACAGTTATCGAAAGGCGAGAGCGCGACGGTTGTTGCGAGCTCATATATGACATTAGAAGCCCTTCAAGCAGTCGGGGCACTATCTGAGGAAGGGTGTGATGTCGATCTATTTGATCTTCGCGTACTTCGGCCGTTAAAGTTAGAGAGGATATTTGAATCGGTGTCTCGTACCGGTCGACTGCTGGTTGTGGACCTTGGTTGGAAAATCTTGGGCCCTGGAGCAGAGATCGTCTCTCAGGTAGTTGAGCATTGTTTTGATGATCTAAAAAGTCCTCCGAAGAGGCTGGGCCTCCCCGACCATCCGACGCCAAGTGCCAAATCGCTTGCGGCAGAGTTTTATATTCGCGCTGAACATATCGCAGATGCGATTGGGGAGCTTGCTAAGCTTCCTTCCGACATTTCAGCTAGGGTGATCGCAAAGCTTGCGGACGATAGACAGAGCCATCCTATCGATGTACCCCATCCTTCATTCCAGGGCCCGTTCTAATCTCTATATCGAGCACAGACGAAGTAAACCCAATTTGGCCTCGGTATCCGTCACCAGCAACAGTGAATCGATTTAATGAAAGTTAGATATTCGTATTTGGCGCAGCAATTTGATGAGTGTGATGATCTGTGGGATGCCCTAAAGGCGTTTGTCCCTACCGGGGACTTTACGTTGGGAAAACCACTTGAAGAATTTGAGGATCGGTTTGCACAGTTGATTGGGACCCGATTTGCAATTGGTGTTAACTCCGGCACGGACGCGATCAAGCTTTCACTAAAAGCCCTCGGTATTGGACCTGGCGATGAGGTGATCACTGCAGCTAACACTTTTGTCGCGACGGTAGGTGCGATTGCTGAATTAGGAGCCGTTCCGGTTTTTGTCGACTGTGATGACACTTTTTGTATGAATGTTGAGCAGGTCGAAGACTCGATTACAGATCGCACCCGTGCGATTGTGCCTGTTCACTTCACAGGCTATATGACTGATATGCGAATCTTGAAGCCACTAGCGGATCGTCACAATCTTCCAATTGTGGAGGATGCGTGCCAATCAATCCTGGGAGCGATCGAGGGAAGGAACGCAGGAACTTGGGGGCTTTCGGGCGCATTTTCTTTGCATCCTCTAAAGAATTTAAATGTCTGGTCAGACGGCGGCCTAATTGTTACAGACAGCGAGGAATTTGCGAAAAAACTTCGCCTTCTTCGTAACCATGGATTAGAAGACCGCGACACCGTTAGTATTCTTGGATGTAACTCTCGCTTGGATACTCTGCAGGCCGTTGTAGGGAATTGGTTAATTCCGAGAACCGAAGAGATTGCAAATCAGAGAATTGCAAATGCGGCATTTTATGATCAAGCGCTTGGAGAACTCGATCAAATAAGAATCCCGCCTCGTCCCGAGGGCTTTAAGATTGTGTACCATCTTTATATCGTCTTTGCGGAACAGCGGGATGCTCTGTTGGAGCACTGTATTGAAAACGGCATTGAAGCAAAGGTGCACTACCCGATTCCAATCTACCGACAGCCGGCAACAGAATACCTCGGCTATAAAGAAGGAGATTTTCCGATATCAGACGCCCACACAAAATCCATTATCACTTTTCCCTGTGACCAGCATCTTAGCCGGGAAGAACTTCACTACGTCGTCGACACCGTCAAGCATTTCTATAACTAAGTTCTCGTAACTAGAGGGTTCTTTGAGAATGAAGGTGCCTTACGTAAATCTTGCCGCGCAGTGGGAGCAAGAACGCGAACAACTCTTGCCGATTATTGACCGAATATTGTCAAGCGGTGCCTATATCGGGGGAGAGTCCATAGAACGATTTGAGGCAGCAGTCGCTGATTATTGTGGAGTTGAGCACGCTGTTGCGTTAAATAGCGGGACAGACGCCCTCGTTTGTGCCATGCACGCGCTAGGGATTGGAAAGGGTGACGAGGTGATTACACCTCCCAACTCATTTATCGCGTCCACTGCGGCGATCTATCATTTAGGAGCCGTTCCAGTGTTTGTCGACGTCCTGCCTGATCAAAATATTGATCCAGACATGATCGAAGCCGCGGTCACCGAGAAAACCCGCGCGATCATGCCTGTTCATCTGACAGGGCGAGTCGCGGATATGGACGCAATAAATGATATTGCGTCTAGACGGGGTCTTTTCGTGATAGAAGACGCTGCCCAGTCATTTGGATCTAAGTGGCGAGAGCAATTTAGTGGTGCGTTGGGTACTGTTGGTTGTTTTTCTGCCCATCCTCTGAAGAATTTGAATGCGTGCGGCGATAGTGGATTCATCACTACGGATAAGAGGGAAATCGCAACAAAGATTCGTCTCATGAGAAATCATGGATTGATCGACCGTAATAACGTCGAGTCTTTTGGAATGGTTTCCCGGATGGACGCTCTCCAGTCAGCAATATTGGAATTCAGGTTGAGTAATCTGGCTTCAACTATTGACGTACGAAGGCGTAATGCTCGGCAGTATCAACAACTTCTTGACCCGGATGTTATTTATTTCCCGACAGAGAGAGAGGAGGAGTTCAACTCCTATCATACGTTTGTGATACAGGTTGATCGTCGTGACGATTTGAGGGACAGTCTGACATTATCTGGTATAGACACAGCAATTCATTATCCGATCCCAATCCACTTACAGAGTGCGGCGCGTAACTTGGGCTACAAGAAAGGGGATTTTCCCGTAACGGAGTTACAGTGTGGAAGAATACTGACCTTGCCGATTAATCAGTTTCTTACTGAAGAGCAGGTGGATTATGTTGCCTCTAAAGTGAATGAATATGCCGTCACTTCGGGTTGAAGAACGAGGAAGTACTTTGGCTGATGAGTGCGCCAAAGTTTTGACACTCGAGAAAGTCTACTTTAGGTATCCGGTAGCGGAACACTAATAGTAAAGCCTTCCACGATCAAACAGGGATGATGCTATGAGCGATGAATGCATTGGTGACATATCCGCGAGCTTTCTTCCGGACGATGAAGTCTCCTTGGGGAACCAATACTTAAATGACGGGTTCGTTGTTGCCCCCGTGGCCGATTTGGCGGCGTTCGAGAGAATAACCTCATTCATGGCGGGTGCGGTGGCAGAAATGCTAGATGAGAAATACTCAGACGCGGAGTCATTCCTAAACTCCATTCACCGGCTGGTGAAGTCAGAGAGCCTTAACTCGTTTCGGCTAGCATTAATACAACGTATGAATGCCGCCACATGGTTTAGGGCTGCGTACTTCCGATTGGCCCGACCGACTCTTGAACAGTTGGTTGGGAACGAACTGGCAATGCAACTCAGAGTAAACCTCAGTATACAAACTCCTGGAGACGACCAGTCTCTTTTGCCCGTGCACGCTGATGTGTGGTCAGGGGACTCTCCATACGAAGTTGTGGTGTGGCTTCCTCTAGTGCATTGTTTCGGCACAAAAGCAATGTATATTTTGCCTCCTCTTGCGGATAAGGAATTGCGATCGGATTTCCAAAAATACGCGAGCAAGACAAGCGATGAATTGTTTGAGAGAATTCAAGCGAGCGTCGTCTGGATTGAAATTAAACCTGGAGAAGTGTTGTTTTTTAATCAAAATCTTCCGCACGGAAACAGAGTCAATGAAGAAAATGAAACTCGATGGTCGATGAATTGTCGGTTTAAGAGTGTGTTTTCGCCCTACGGTGATAAGAAGTTAGGTGAGTTTTTCGAGCCCGTTACTTTGAAGCCCGCGTCTAGAGTGGGAATGAGTTACCGATTCCCAAGTCTTGGCGCTGATTAGCATTAATAAAGATGAAGGGTTTCCAGGGATATGTGGCGAGTCGCTCAATTCAGGGGAATACGATTCCTCAGCATGTCCAGAACATCGTCATCCGGGATTACTGCCAGAAGAGGGGAATGCCCTATCTTCTAAGTGGCACAGAATATGCAATCCCGGGATGTTTCCTAATTCTAAACCAGATTATGGGGAATCTAGGAAGCCTAGATGGTGTTGTGATGTACAGCATGTTCCAATTACCGGAAGATTCTTCCGCCCGGTGCAGGATATATTCTAAATTTCTAGATAACGGTAAGAGTTTGCATTTTGCGGTTGAAGGATTGAGCTTACATCGGGAAGATGAAGTTACTCGATTAGACGATATATGGGCTGTTACTTTAGTGATGCGAGAATTGCCCAGTCCCGGCAGCGAGCTAGCATGAGACTAATGGATTCAAGATGGGTGAGTTATTAAATATAGTTACGCCTGTGCACCAAGCAACCTCTCGCGATTACCTTGGAAGGATGACCGATGCAAAGGTCGAATGTATGAAGATCGCAAGACGTTACGATGAGCAGTTTTGGGATGGAGAGCGGCGTTTTGGTTATGGCGGACACAAGTTTATTCCGGGGTGGTGGACTCATGTCGCCAAGGAACTGATTGAAAGATACTCCCTAGGGCCAGGTTCCAAAGTATTAGACGCTGGGTGTGGCAAAGGATACCTGCTTTATGAGATGACGCTGATTCAACCGGAACTTCAGGTGGCTGGTTTCGATATATCCGCTTACGCTTTAGACACCGCAAAGACAGAGATCAAGCAATATTTGTTCCAGCATGATCTCGATAAGCCGTTTCCACTAGCAGATAATGCCTTTGATCTAGTAATTTCACTGAATTGCTTGCATAACTTACCTTTACGTGGAGTAGCGCATGCCCTCGAAGAAATTGAGCGGGTTGGCAAGCAGTCTTTCGTCTTGGTAGAGAGTTTTAGAAACGAAGAGGAATTTTTTAACGTTGAATGTTGGGCACTTACGGCCGAGACGTTGATCGGTGTTGACTCGTGGAGATGGCTTCATGAGAAATCAGGATTCTCAGGGGATTACGAGTTTATTTTTTTTGAGTAGACCAAGGTAGTGCTCATAAATAAGATCTTGTTTGGCAACTGGGTGCTAGAACCTAAGACCGTACCTAAGCGATATGCTTAGGTAATCAACCTTCAGAGTTTCGACAGAGACATGAGAGTCAGAGTAATCGATTTTCAAGCCTGTTTTTCAGAAAATAGATTTAAACGTTATTCGGTTCCCAAAATTAGCGTCCATCTCTCTGGCGAATTCTGACCTCTTGAAAAGAGTTAGTTATCTAGGATCCCTCGAAGAGTAACGAGCAACCTTGTGATGTTGGATCGTAGTTGCTATCCAGAATAATGCGAAACTGCAGGTTTAGACCCCGTGGGTGATTGATTTCAAACCAATTAACACGACTGTTTGAGAAATGGTGTTCGGGAAAAGTCTTTTCAGCCATGGGCAAGCCCTTTTCGTTCTTAGAATGAGGAATCGTGTTCGTCGTACTTTTTCACTTAGTCTTCGAAATATAAACCTCATCTGGGCGTTACCATTGGTCTTCATAATCAGAGCGCTCAGGCCGTGGAAGCTAATTCGGCTTGGCTCTATTCGAGCTGACAGAATTGGTCACTTTGTTCAGGATGCCTGTGAGCAGAAAGCAAGGTTAAAGACTCAACAACCCAACGTCATTGATCTCTTTTGGGTTCCCGAGCGAACAAGCAATGCTCAGTGGCGGGCGATGATCTGTCGCGAATTACCGGTCGCCCGATATATTAAGTATGTGGACGTCTGGAATCGGAAGTTGGCCGGAGGAGCGGCTCACTCTCGTCCCTCTACTTATACGGACTCAAGAGATATGGAGGGTTTTTATAATCGTTACGAGCTGGGATTTAAGTTCTCTTATGAAGAGGACCGCCAGGCAAGGCGGTGGCTATCCAAAATTGGATTCAACGAAAGGGACGAATATGTTTGCTTGTTGGTTCGGGATTCAAGTTATCTGGATGAGTGCCCAGAACTTGGGAGTGATCACACTGTTGAACGTAAATGGGCCTATCATGACTATAGGGACTCCGATATTGCCTCGTACGAGCCAGCAATTCAGTGGCTAGTTAACAAGGGGATATGGGTGTTCCGGATGGGTAGAGTGATGAAGAAGCCGGTCTCTCTAAATCATCCAAAGATCGTAGACTACGCGTTCCGAACAGACCAGTCTGATCTTCTCGACGTGTGGTTGTTTGCAAACTGTAAATTTTGTATCTCTACATCTAGTGGCCCTGACTCAATCGCGGCGATATATCGTTCACCGATTCTTTACCTAAATGCGACCCCACTGGGACATTTAATGAGCTATTGGGATAGTCTTTGGACTCCCAAAAATCTATCCTGGGAGCAAACTGGCCATGCCTTGAGGTTGTCTGAGTACTTAAAACATACATTTTTCTCTTCTCATCGGTATCGAGAAGCGAATATTTCGATTAAAGATTTATCCTCAGCTGAGATCCTAGAGGGAGTTCAAGAGTTCTGGAATCGTAGATATGGCGTTTGGCATGAAACGGAGGAGGATAAGCTGCGGCAGAAGAAATTTTGGAGAGCATTCGAAAATTGGGATTGCTACGACCAGTTTCATCAGTGGATCCATCCCCGATCAGACATATCAACGTCTTGGCTTCGCAGGCAACAGGACGACTTTTTCGATTAAAAAATGGACCGGTTTGGGTCTGGATTCCTTTTAGGATATCTATATTCTCAAGAAGATGATTTCTAATCCAAGGACTGTTTGATTTTTGGTAAGCGAGGTTCTATGACGGACGTGAGAAAAAAGACCTGTTTTATTTCAGGAAAGTTCAATGTCCTCCATCCTGGCCATTTGCGCCTTTTTAGACACGCGAAAGAGATCGCGGATAGATTGGTGGTCGGTGTTTACGTCAATTCTTTCGGTGGAGAGGGTGAGATACTTGTTTCAGATACAGAGCGCTTGGAAGGCGTGAAAGCAAATATCTGGGTCGATGAAGCATTTCTTGTTGAGGATCTTGAAGAGTCGATCAGAAAATTGAAGCCGGAGATTGTGCTTAAGGGCAAGGAGCACGAGCGAAATTTTAATCCAGAAAAGCAAGTAGTTGAGCAAGTTGGAGGTGTTCTGAAATTTTCAGGAGGAGACACACGTTTGAGCACCTCTGCACTAATTAAGGCAGAACAAAATAGCGAGACCGGTGTTGGTCACCAAGGTAGAGATTTCCTGAAGAGACACAACTGTAACTCGTTGGTCCTCGGTGAATGCATCCAATCATTCGAAGGACAAAGAGTTCTGGTCGTTGGTGATTTGATTGTAGATCAGTATGTTGATTGTCATCCACTCGGGATGTCAGCCGAGGACCCCACGGTCGTGGTATCCCCGTTCGCTGAGAGGACTTTTCTGGGGGGCGCAGGGATAATCGCAGCGCACGCAGCAAAACTTTCTGGTGAAGCGACGCTTCTGTCAGTCCGCGGAGAAGATGCAGTTGGTCAACAAGCGACGAGGGACTTGGAGGAGGCGGGAGTGAATACCGTTCTTTGTGCTGACTCGGATCGACCAACGACTTTAAAGACACGTTACCGCGCAAGTGGCAAGACGTTGCTTAGGGTAAATGACCTGCGAGACCATCAAATTGATAGAGGAATATCTGAGAAGTTGTTCGATGCAGCGAAAGACCATTTACCTGAAACCGATGTTTTAATTTTCGCGGACTTCAGTTACGGTGTACTAAGTGATGGGTTGATCGATGACATCTTGAACGTGGCGAAAGGGAGAGATCTGATTGTCGCAGCGGATAGTCAATCATCTTCACAAATTGGGGATATTTCACGTTTTAAAAATGTCACGCTTTTAAGCCCAACAGAGCGCGAAGCGCGGCTTGCGGTTCGCGATAACAAGTCGGGTCTCATTGGAATATCCGAAAAACTCAGGGAAGTTACTAACGCCAAATATATTCCCATTACTCTTGCTAGCGAGGGGGTCTTCCTGCACCGCTCAGAGGCCATTGGAGGGGAGTGGACGGATGATCAGGTCCCTGCTCTAAATTCGAATCCAGCCGATGTTTCGGGGGCAGGTGATGCGTTCTTGGTCAGTACAGCTCTAGCGCTCGCGGTGGGCGCAGATATTTGGAGTTCAATATATATCGGATCTGCAGCGTCCGCCTGTCAAGTTGCAAGAATAGGGAACGTTCCGTTAAGTCGAAATGAACTATTGACCAAGGTTCAGACTTGAAGGCGTTACTGCTCGCAGCTGGCTTAGGCACTCGCCTTCGACCACTCACCAATGATGTCCCTAAATGTTTGATGGAGATTGGTGGTCAACCGTTGCTTGGACATTGGTTGGACGCTCTTTTTGGTTCAGGAATTGAGTCAATACTCATCAACCTGCATCATCACAGCGAACAGGTAAAGAGCTATGTTGAAGCGCGGCTTGACAGATTTTCGATACATCTAGTCTATGAAAAAACGCTTTTAGGAACCGCAGGCACCGTCCGAGCAAATTGCGAGTTTTTTAATGGGGAGCCAGGGCTGATTGTTCACGCGGATAATTTTTGTACCGCGAATATTTCACGATTTATTTGCGCCCATGAAGCCAGACCAAAAGAGGCTGCCTTAACCATGATGACCTTCGTCACAGATTCTCCAATGGCCTGCGGTATAGTAGAGGTAAATGAACAGGGCCTTGTTCAAGAATTCCATGAAAAAGTAACAAACCCCCCGAGCAATCGCGCCAACGGGGCTATATATGTTTTTGAACCAGAAATACTCGACTTCGTTCGGACTTCTGGGAGTCAGGTTCGAGATATTAGTATAGATGTTTTGCCACAATTTTTAGGTCGAATATTCACCTGGCGTGCCGACGGCGATTTGATTGATATCGGAACTATGGCGAATTTGGAGAAAGCACGACGGTTGGTGCGACGTCCATCGGCTGGCTAGATTAGAGTTAACTCTTGGATAAAAAGTACCCTGCTGCTTATCTGTTTTTCTCCGTCGCTGCAATGGGTGCGGTGATCCTGGTGTCTAATGAACTTGTGCAGCATCCGGTTCAGGGAGTGATCCTTGGAATAGATTTTTCCGAAGTGCTAACGTGGGGAGCCTTTACCTATCCAGTTGCATTTTTAGTCACTGATACGACAAACAGGATCTTTGGCGCTCGCTCTGCCCGGCGCGTTGTGGCGATCGGTTTTGCTATGGGGGTAGGGTTGACTATCGTCGCGGCTTTGGTGGTTGCATCAGGCGTAAGTCGTGCTACAGAACTTTCCATATGGCAGGCGCTCTTTTACGACCCCGAGGCTTTGGCCATGCTGAGAACCGCTGTTGCGTCGGGCAGCGCATATTTAGTGGCGCAACTGCTCGATATCAAGGTCTTTGATCTCCTGCGGGAAAAGGCCTGGTGGAAAGCGCCAACGGCATCATCTTTGTTGGGATCAGTTATAGATACGGCGATTTTCTTCTCGCTGGCTTTCGCGGGAACTGGACTGCCTTGGGTTACTTGGGCTATTGGAGACTTTTGCGCAAAGCTCCTGATGATTGCTTTGTTGCTGTACCCCTTTAAGTTATTGGTTCGTTTTTATCCTCGATCTCTCGAGGTTACGACCTAGAAAGCAAGAGGTCTGCGAGCTCTCTTACAACCCCCTGCCCGCCACGTGCCTTGGTAACGGTTTTGGCGACCTCAATTATCTCGGGATGAGAATCAGCGGGTGCCACAGCGTGTCCAACGAGCGCCATTGCTTCTGAGTCATTGGTATCGTTACCAACGTACATCACTTTGGTGGAGTCAAGTTCTTTTTTTGCAATGATTTCGCGAGTAGCATCTGCTTTATCCGAGCAGCCTTGTATACATTCCACGCCCAGCTTTTTTGCACGTGCCGACACGACTGGATTCGTCTCTGTGGAAAGAATAATGATTTCAAGTCCGGCATTTTTAAGCAGTCCGATACCCCATCCATCTCCTCGGTGACAGGCAACGGCTTCCTGGCCGTCTTGGGTTACATAAACGCGGTTGTCCGTCAGAACTCCGTCAAAGTCCAGAATAAGAAGATCGATATTGACCTGAGACATAAAAAGCTAGGGTTAGGTGGGCAATCTGACGGCAGAGAAACACCGGGAACTCAGACCAGCATTGTAGCGAAACTAGGGAAATCTTGTAATTCTTGGTGAAACCTACGTTTTGTAAGAACGTTTGGCGCGAGTATATTTGCTTGGAGAAGATTCGGGTAGGCTTCCTTCTAGTTGACCGACTCCGGTCTGGTAGTTAGTCTTATCTTGCTAAAGGTTCCAAGGCGCATAAAGCGGCATTAGATTCACATTGGTTAGAGCCGTTTGTCCAGACTACAGGAGGATAAGAGATGAGAAGTTGGTTAATTAAATCGGTCGCCATGGTCGCCGCGCTGTTTATGCTGGCAGGCGGACCGTTTATGAGTACCGCAAGTGCTGGTGCCAAGATTGCATTGG
>MDTB01177183.1_pt1 | contig 13071 bp, 14 predicted proteins | sample 811161 | NCBI WGS metagenome assembly MDTB01 (sample SAMN05326650, study PRJNA326480) | marine metagenome | isolation source: seawater | place: Mediterranean Sea | collected 2009 | reverse complement strand
AATCTACTTTTATACTTTTAAAACCATTTACACCTACGTCTTGATTATTTCCATATTCATCCATAGTTTTTTCAGCTTGTCTCCATATCTGTGCAAACTGATCATTGTCTTGGTTTGGCGTACTAGTAATCATACACTTACCACCTGTTGATAATGTGGGACTAAGTGATGTCCAAAACTCTTGTGCTATCCTCGGAGGTACAAATGCAAACTCGTCCAAGTATACCAATGTAAGTGAAAGACCACGTCCTGTGTTGTCTGTTGTAGCTTGTGCAATAATACGGCTACCATTATCAAATTCCATACTGCCTTTGTTGTATGCTGTTACGCCTGCACGAATAAAATTTGGTAGTGTTTCATATGCAAATCGTATTCGTTGCATAATTTCTTGAGCACCTGAATATTTGTGTGCCGCGATTAGTATAGTACTGTCTGGTTTGAACATTGCATACCATAACAAATAACCAGCCGCACAGGTTGATTTGCCTGTTTGCCTTGGTAACATAGCAATACTAAATCTATGATTATGATATACATCTACTAGACGTTCTTGAAAGTCATACAAGTCAAACTTCATACGACCTTTAGTTGGATGTTGAATATAACAATGCTCTCGAAGAAAATGACCAGGGTCTTGCGTACAAGTGACCAATTCTTCCAGTTCTGCTTTTGTAAATTTTTCCCTTTGATAGGGCTTTTTGATTAGGTTAGTATCTACACTCATTATAGTAGTACTTATGTGTTATAAAAACTATCGTCTTTTCCGTTGAGATTGCATATAAGAACCTACATCTGCTCTTGGACTTGCACCAATATCTACTTCACCTTGGTCTTTTACATGTCCTGTGTCTAGTGCATCTTTACGATTTTGCATCATTCTTTTATACATATCAGAAGTCTGTTTTACTTCAGCTTCTCTATCCTTGCCGAGTCTTCCTATAAATTTATCAGTTCTCGCCTCTTGATCCTTGTATCCTTTAACTACACGTCGATGTAAGTCGAGTGGTACAGTTTTTTGTGTAGTTGTTACTGGACTATCAGGATCACCAGGATCTTCAAATAATTCGGACATTCTCATTTTAGAGACCTGCTAGTTTTTTTGTTCTACTAAGATCTACACTTTCACCAGCGGCAATGGCGGCATTTCTACGCTCAGCTCTTTCTCGTTCACGTTTTTGTTGTGCCTCAAGTTCTGCTCTAGGAATAGCAAACCCATATTTTTGAAATAATGCGTCTCTTTCTTTTCTAGATTGTATATTTCTTCCAAATGCATCAACTGCCAAATCATCTACTTTTGGCTCATCAGTACCCGCTCCGGCATCAATTTCATCTGCTCCATCGATATTTGGATCTTTTGGTTCTGGCATACCTGCATCAATTTCGTCTGCTCCATCGATATTTGGATCTTTTGGTTCTGGCATACCTGCATCAATTTCGTCTGCTCCATCAATATCTGGATCTGGAATACCTATATCAAGTTCTGGCATGTCTGGTGGAGTAGTTGTTATTGGTCCAATCGCATCTGGTGGTCTTGTTCCTGTCTTAGGTTTTGGAGTAGTTATTGGTCCAATCGCATCTGGTGGTCTTGTTCCTATTGGATCTGCTCCAATGTTAATTTCATCTGCTCCGTCAATATCTGGATTCATTTTTGGTGCCTTAAGAATAGCTTGTAGTCCAGCATCAATTTCATCTGCACCTACTATATTTGGATTTTGCATTTTTCGATCTTTAGCAAAGTCTGATGGTCTTTCATCTAACTTGTACTCTTCGTAAATACCTGCAAGTTGTTCTATTCTTCGTAGGCTTTCACTTTTTATGCCTGCTTTTTTCCTTGCCGCTTCGGCATCATCACCGCCAATAATATCACCTGTTTTCATATCAGTAACAGTACCAAATTTGTCAACTTCTAGTGTTGTTGCTATTCCTCCGACTGTACCTCCTACTAGAGAACCTATTTGATCCATTGGCAATCCAACTTCATCAGCATATCTTTGAGCATCTGCTCTCATTTGTTTTGTAACTTTAGGTGCCTCAGGTTTTTTATCTGCCTTTGGAGCAACAGGTGCCTTTGGTTTTACGTCTGGTGTAGTAGTTATTGGTCCAATCGCATCTGGTGGTTTAGTACCTACTGGGTCTGGTGCAGGAGCAGGTTCTCCCATTCCTCCCATTGGATCACTTGGTGGTATTGGTTTAGGTTCTGGTTTTGGAGCTGGTTCACCCATACCTCCCATAGGATCACCTTCGCCTTCATCGCCTGGTGCACCGCCAAATGGATCAAAACGTGGATTTTCTTTAGGTGGTGTAGGCTGTGGAACTGGCTCACCTACTTTTGGTGGAGTTGTTGTTCCTGGACCAATTGCATCCGGTGGTCTTGTACCTCTGCGTGATCTGTCAGATGGTCTTTCATCTAACTTATATGCTTCGTAAATACCAGAAAGTTGTTTGATTCTATCTAGTTCGTTCATTTTATTTTCCTCTAGTTCTGACAAAAAGCCTTTTAGTTTATCTTCTGGACAACTCATCAGTAATTCTTCGATTGCTGTTTGGTCACCCATTTCTATATCTCTGATTATTTGATCTACTACTTGATCAATTAATGCCTGGTCAACTGCTTCGTTAACTGATTCCATTGGTACAATTCTACCAGCTCTATCAAGTACTTGATATAATGCTGAAATGTGTTTTCTAAATGTTGTAAGTTGGTCATTTAAATCACCAACACCAGTTGAATCCATATCAGAATCAAGTGCATCTAATTCGTCAACTTCAGTGTTTAGTTGTTCAAGTGCTTGGAAAATATCATTGAGTGTATTGTGTTTTTCCATATCAACACTGTCTTCGTTAATTTTTGATTCGCCTATAATTTCTGGAAGTTTAATAATATCATCATCTGCTTTTATTGCTTTTTTAGCACTTGCTACATCACCTTTATCAACATAAAGTTTTCCATCTTTAAAACTACAATCAATACCTGCTTCTTTACAAACAGCTATAATTTTACCTTCGTAGCCTTCAGACAAATATTTTCTAAATCTTTTTTCTATCATTGTTTCATCTCTCTAATTGAATCAGTGCCTATAAGTTGCTTTAGTCTTGTAATTTCTGGAGATTCTCTTTTCATTGAATCTAAGTTCATTGGTTTTAGATAGCTCTTTGGATCTGCTTTCGGTAATACTGGGTCGCGTGGATCAATTTTAGTGTCGTCTCTGCCTGGAACATATTCCAATGATTTGCCGACTATATTGCCTTCTCTGTCTACTATATTATAACCCATTCCACCGGGCTTAGGAACTCTTTTTAAATCTCGTAATGAGCCTCTACCTTGTATCATTTTTAACATTTTGTTCAAGTCGTTTTCGTTAAATGTTTCTTTTCCAGCATCATCATCAGTTTTTGTTTCTGCTACTGACTCACCAAATACGCCTGCTATTCCTAATGCTTTATTAATTAAATTGTGTGCGCCGTCTTGGTCTTCAAATCCTTCTTCGTCTGCGAAATCTACATCACTGCTATGAAAAATTCTATCACTAGCATCAACACCAGCTTTTTTCATTGCATCTGCTAATTCATTAGGATCTGCTGTTTTTATAATTTCAACATTATCTACTTGCATCTTAACCATGCCGTCGATTGCATTAAAATATACAAACATTGGTTCACGTTCTTCATTCATACCAAGTTTTTGTTTTGTTGATTCAACTTCTATATGTGCCATTGCATCATAGTGTGCATCTTCCAATGCACCATATAGATTGTCAAATGCTTCCTGTATAGCACCAAAGTCTTGATTACCACCAATGTCAACCACTGCTTTAGCCATCTGACCTTCGTCTCTGAATACTTTTTGCAATCGATCAATTTGATCCATTGCTTTATCAAATGTGCTTTGGACTCTCATTTCTTGGCTGGTTGGCATAATTATATTCCTGCTAGCGTTCTAAGATCGCTTATATCAGCTGATTCTTGTGGTGGGGTATCATCAATATATTTCATAAGAGCTTGTCCACACTCTTCTACATTTCCGCCTTCCATACCCATTGCTTTACAAAGTGGGTTTATGATATCGCGGTATAGTGCATCATGCTCAGGTGAATCCATCCATGCTGTGCCACCATCGATATCAATTGCCTCTGTTTCTTCATCATCACTCATACCGCTAGTATCGAAACGATCTGTAAACTTATCATGATAATCAACTACAATATCAACGTCTGCCATGTTATCTCTGGCTCCCATTTGCCAAGCTTCATCTGGAGTAATGTTGTGTTTATTAATAACTGCCATTAATTCACTTGGCGTATCTTCACTCCATTTAGCAAATCTCAGGTCAACGTCTTGTTTGCCAGCAACGCCAGTTACGGCACCATCATCATCATACTTGTCATCTGAATAATCATATTCGCCTGGAAATGGCGCTTCGTCTACTTGTTGTGCGCCAGCAAGTGCTCTGAGTCTGTCTAGGTCTGCACTATCTTTTACTTTGTATTTCTTGCCGTCTACTGTAAAGCTGTCATCACCATCTTCTTCAGCATCAATTTTTGCTTTGATAAATTTGTTTGCTTCGTTTGGCTCTTCTGCAACCTTTTGTTCAGCAACTTCATCGTCATGCGGAATTGTATTGCCTTCTGCATCTTTTTGATGATGTTCAACTATTTTGTATTGTTTCCATGCTTCAGTAATATCTTGTACTTTGTGATCAGCATATACGTTTTCCATTTTTACTGGCTGTCCATTTGCACCCAAATATCTTCTAAGGCTTAGGTCAGCAGGACTACCTAGTGTACCTTTATATTCCTCAGGTTCGCCAGCATATTCGTCACCGCTATTGGCAAATCCTTCTTCTTCTACAGGAGCTTCGCCTTGTAGTTGGTTTAATTGCTCTGGAGTTACCAATGCAATTAATGTTCTCATACCATCGGAATCGCTAGGTAATTGTTCTTGCACTGGTGTGTCATATGGGGACTTTGAAACTCCTGCTAGTTTAATTAAGTCTTGTAAATTCATTTTTTCACACCTTATATTCTTTGTTTATTTCACCTTTGGGTTGTTCTTTGACAAATTTGTCAACGAAGTCATTCCCATAGTGTTCACTGTGATCTACCTTTTCGGCATCACTGTATTCAGCATCAGCTAATACGCTCTTTGGTTCTTCGTCAGTTGTTTCTTCAACATCGTTCCAAAGCTCTTCTGATTCATTCATATTGTTAATAATAATACTTCCTACTGGACAACCACAAATTCTACAAATTTCTTCTTGTAGTGCGTTTGGAGTAGCAGGCAATTTAAGTTCCATATCGCAAATAAAAACTTCATTTGGACCTACATCACCAAATCCTCTAGGTTTGCTTTGCATAATTGTCTTTTTACAAGCACTTATGCTTTCTACATTATACTTTTTCATATGCGACTCAATTCTGTCCATATGCTCATCTGAAATCTCATTTAGACTACGAAGTCTAAACTTGTAGCTTTTCTCAGATTCTGCTAGATATTGTTTCAAACTTTTCATCGCTGTTTCCTTCATTGTAATTATTTATCCGATTTATTCATTTTATCGATGACTGCATTTATCAATGTATTACGGTCTTCAAACTCTTCTGCTTCACCTTGTATAGCTGTATCTCCGCCTTTTACTTTGGCTTCAGCATGGTCCAACTTGGCTTTTTGCAGTTGTAGTTGTACCATTTTAAGTTTTTTGTCCATTTTTGCTGTTTTGGCTGTGATAGCATTGGTCATCATTTTGCTGGCTGTATCAAATATAGCCGCGGCATGTCTATCTTCTACATTTTGTCCAAGGTCCATTAGGTCCTGAAAGGCATGCATGGCTTTGTCCGCATATTTGTCCATATCACTGTCTAATGCTTCCAAGTCTCTAACTTGAGGAAGTGCGGCATCTATTTTATCAGCTACATCCAATTGTTCTTGCATCTTTGTTAAATCTAAACTTGTTGTAATCTCTTCTTGATCTGTTGGATATTGTGAGTTTACTTCATTTTCATTTGGAGGTAAATTAAATACTTCTTCAATTTTTTTGGTCATCTTCTTTTTCTCTTCTTAGGTTGATTAAACAATTCATTTTCTGTTAAAACTCTAAACCCTACACCCTGTCTTTTACAGTAGACTTTTGCGGCTTGCCATTTTGCTTCGTTTACTATAGCTGATGCTTTTTGCATCGGACTTCTAGCATATGCTAGTGTTTGTCCAGCTGGTTTAATTTCAATCATCTCCGCTTTGCGTTTTTTATCTTTATCTTCATATACTATAAAAAAGTCTGGCACATAATGAGTGTTTTTACCCGTAGCTGGATTACGATATGGTATTTTATGAGCTTCGCTTGCCCAGGCAAGTATGTTTGGATGCGAGTCTAACATACGCATAAATTTTAATTCCCAGCCACTTCGATACTTTGGGCGGTGTTTGCCCACATATTTACGAGGATTTTTGACCTCATATATGCCTTGTTGAAAGTTATTTGCCATTGTAGTAGTATTTATTACTACTTTTATTCCTCAGGCGCTTGGTTAGATTCCACTATAAATGACTTTCCGTCTTTGTTTTGCAAACTTGTTCCTGGTGGTATATCACCTACATATTCCTGAATTTGTCCGGTAGGATTATTAGCTATTGCATTTACTACTGTACCTCTATTAGCCACTGTGCCTGGAATAGTACTTTGTAATGCTTGACGTTGGGCTTGTTGAGCATTGATCAATTCAGCGGATACGACACCTATGTTTACATGTTCTGCTTGAAAACTTACAGAGTAAGATGCTGAACCACTTTGTGCATAATCAAATGTAGTATGTTGCACAGTGTTTACCATACAATTATAAAGCACAGTTGTTCTTCCACCTTGAGCTGAATCTTTGTTATGTATTCTAATCTGTTGATAATAAAATCTAGAATCAGGTGTAATAGTTTTTGCACCAAAAGGTTGAGCTTCACCTGCCGCAAACTTGCTGTTTAATATATTATAGCCACTGAAATTTACAGGATCTAAGTCATGAGCGCCTGTTTCTGGATGTCCAAAATAATGTCCTGCATATGCTTTCATCATTGTTTGAAACTGATTGTCTTTTGTATCATAGAAAACTATATTACAAGGACCAGGTGTCATTCTAGTGGGAACGTGTCTAATTCTATTGTATTGATTAATTGGCACAAGTCCATAATCAAAATCAGGCATAGTAACACTTACGACTCTATTGAATGTAAAAGTACGACCAAAGCTATCATCTTCCATACGGACATTTTCATTAAGCATGAATTCTAAACTGAAATTATAAAGTTGACGTGGAGTTTTGACCATTACTGGGTCATCTGCTCCAAAGTGCTCTGCGGCGGCATTGTATGGGCCGGTATTACTAGTTAATCCCATCTTTTGCTACCTTAATTAAGCCTGTGTACCACCGCCTGTTGCGTTACTTACTGTCTGATCTAAATCAGCACCTGTAAGTGTGGCGTTACCCGCGGCGTCAAAAATTTCTGCGTTGTCGTATCTAATACCTACTGTTACTTGTACCTGTTCACTGCTTGCATATGCCATATCACCATAGTTTATGTTTGCAATATAACAACCTGCAAGTTCAAATCTGTCTAACACTCCTGGTGTTGGACTTGCACCATCTAGTGTTTCCATAATAGTTTGGAATTTATAACTAGCACCTGCTCTTGGTGAACTTTGGTTTGCGTGGTCTACTTGTCTGTTGAGTTGTGAATTTAATTCTCTAAGCACTACACTATCAACGTCATCTCTAAGTACAATACTAACCGCTTCCCACATATGCTTACCTGCAAGATAGATTCTTGAATTGTATGCATCTAATGGAATCTCATCATGTGTGAGACTTGGTCTGGTTGTACTCATAACGCTTCTAGTAGGAGTAGCACTAAAGCCTTCGCCTACAAACGTCACTCTAAAACGATATTGTAGCTTAGGCATAATTGTTGTAGTGTTTCCTGAGTTGTCTGGAACACCTAATGTTGTAATAACTGCCATTTCGATCTCCTCATAATACCGGCTAATTGTATTTATTAAAAAACGCCAAAAAAAATGGACAGCCGAAGCCGTCCATTAAGTATTATGTTAATTTTTTATTAATTAGTTGAACTTAGTGTGCCTGTATTCACTAATCTAATCGGAACGTAAATAAATTCTGCCGCTTTTGCTGGTTCAATAGCAACATCAACATAAAATTCGTTACGATCAATTCTTGCCGGTGTGTTGTTTGTTTCGTCACAAACCACTGCAAAGTCATTAAGTCCTCTTCTACTTAAAATGTCTGCGAGGAATCTTTCGAAAACAACTTTGGCTCTTGCTCTAGTCTGTGCGTCATTGATTTCAAACAAGAATGGGCGAGCAATCTCATCAAATCTTTCTCTGAGATATGCAACCAATCTAGCAACATTAACTCTGTCCAAACTACTTGTTGTAGCATGTAGAGTTTTTTGTCCAAATACTACTGTACCTTGTCCAGGAAATGTTGTAATAGGATTCAGTTTTGCAGTATACATTGCATCACGTTGTCCTTGTGTAAGGCTGATTGCTTTAAATTCACCTTCTGTTGTAATATGTCCAACTGCACTTGCGTTTTGTACAACACCTCTTGTAGTTCCTGCTGGAGCAAACCATTGGAAACTAATGTTGTCATTGTATGCATATGTGTAAAGTGCCATATGACTTGCTGGAACAGTTACAGTGGCGCCACCTGCAGGTTCTGTTGTTTGTCCTGCTGGATAGTAAACTGCACTATATGTATTCTTAGTAACTAGTCCATCTTCACCATTCTCACTTGCACTACCACTATTGTTTGTCCAAGAAATAACATCTGTTGGATTCTTACGCATTGGTGAGTCAATAATAATAAATGCTGTCTCACCTCTATCACTGTTTAGTGTGACCATTTCGTCAACTAGTTCTGGATAGTTAGGTGAAGCAATTAAGCTATACTTGTACTGTGGATCTCTAAGATCTGTACCAGCAATAGCTGACTGCATTGCAGTTGCAATAACACCACGTTGTGCATATCTGCCAAAACGTCCACTTCCATCTGCATGATTAGAAGTACCATTTCTCCAAGCACTTGCTGTACCATTATATGCTCTTACGGTATTTTTACTCTGTGCCATATTGACAACCATCATACCTGCTGGATATACTGCCGGACTTGGTGCTCCTGTGATTGGTGCTCCACCGCCAGCTGTATCATCAATATCTGCAAACAATACACCTGTTGAAGTTGTTTGATCTGAGTTATCATGTAATACCCATGCACTGTTACCTGCATTTCTGACATAAATTTTTGGATATGCACGTTCATTTGCTTGATTTTGTCCAGCTAATGTTGTGTCAACCCATACGTCACCTCCACTAGGAGCCGTTGGAGCAGTTGTTGAATATGTTGCACTAGCGGCTACATATGCACCACCTGTTACTTTATATAGGTCTAAACTGTTGATTGTGTCATCAAACCAATATGTACCATCTGCCACTGTAGCAGTTGGAGTTGCGGCTTGTGCCAATACTGTAGTTGCTGAAATATCGCCTACTGCACCGCCGGCTACAATTTCTCTTACTACAATAGTTGCTTTTGTATTTGCTTGCATATCAAGTAGATAGTTACCAACTACGGCTGTTGATGTTGTAAGAACAGCAACACTTGATCCGTCTTGTGCAACAAAATCACCAATTGCGCCTGCGCCATCTGCCATTGTAGTTGAAATACCTTGAACAGTTGCGGCAATAAATGTATTGCTTGCATATGTGTTTAATGCTAATGCTAAACCATTACCTGGTCTTGTGGTTTTCACCCAAACATCGTTATCGCCTGGTCCAGTTGGAGCACTATAATGTTCATCATAGGTTACAGTTTCACCGCTACTTAAAACAGTATCACTATCTAATATTTCCCACGCACCACCTACGCCATAAAAATATTCAATACTCATTTGACGTGCGGCACTTACTGATGCTTCGTTGTCAACGTGTACAACAACAAGAAATGTTCCGTTTGTTGATGCACTTGCGGCTGTGGCTGGTGTGTGTACATCACCGCCAACATCTGTACCATCGTCTACATTAATTTCAACTGCTGGAATTTTGTTTACCCATTTACTAGTTGCGTTGTTGTATTGGTGAATACCAAACTTACTAGCATCTGTATCTAGCCATAATGTATTGGCTGTAGTATAAGCCGCCGTTGGTGCGGTTGTACTTGCTTCTAATTGTCCCAAACTTAAATCTGCCCTTACAACAAATGCTTGGTTACCTTGTCCTAGATAACTGTAAGCCGCCATAAGACCATATTCGCTGGTTTCACTGCCTTGTACTACACTAGCTCCGCTTGTGGTAAATGATGGATTACCAAAAAACTGTGAAAGTTCTCTTTGACTTGTTACTTTCACAACCTTGCCTGCTTGGGCACTTTTGGTAAATTTTGCAATACCGTCAGCTTCACTTCCTGTAGGATCTGTTTTGTCCTGACGTGTTGCAACCATTAGTAGTGGTACTGTACCAGCGCCGGGGGCACCATAGGCACTTTCATCTACTACGGATACATTTACACCAGGGGATACTAATACTGCCATGTCTTTCTCCTTATAAAAGTATTTGCTAGTAGTATTTACCTGGACCACTATATATCTGGGTGGTTATGTAGATTAACCTAGTAGTTAATGATTTAGTCAAAAAAATAGGACCCGTAGGTCCTATTTTTAGACATTGTATTGGTTATTAGCCAATAAACATTTTTGCTCTACTACCGTTAACGTCACGAGCAGTAATGCTATACCTAGTTGCGCCAGTAGTTGCAACATCAGTTTTAACATTAAGACCAGCTGATTTCATTTCGCTCATCCTTGCAGGAAGTTGCTGAATTCCAAATCTAGCTTTTGCGTCTTTGGCAGTTAAAGTTTTACCAGTACCTCTTAGATAAGTTTCCAAGAAAGTCTTCTGGTTAGTAGTTAGTTTTGTAAAAGCCATAATGTGCCTCCAGTTAAGTTTAAGGATTATTCCTTAGTATTCATGCAGTATAACACCACATAAATTAGTTGTCAACCTTTTTGTAGTTAAAATTTAACAGTTTTTCCTACTGTAAAATCTTTAGTCATTTCGTTGTAATAAGAATCTGGTATCTTCTTAGATTGGCAACAAGCTACCGTATTACAAGGATACCCGATTTCTTCGTATTGCCTGTTTTTTAATTTTTTAATAAATTCTAGTCTTCGTTGACTTTCGAATATTTCTTGCACAGTTTGAAACTTGACATTGCCTAATACAATATCATTGTTATCATCCAAACAACAAGGATACCAAGCACCATTTGGTGCAATGTAGGCTTCATGTTGTACTCTAGTAAACATTGGACAATCCATTTTACTTTGATCTAAATTTAGTTTTTCTTTATTCTTAAGAAAAGTTTTACGTTCAGCCCAAAACCCACTTTGGCTATGTCTTACATGAATACCATAAGGTTCAGTAATATGTTTTAAACTTGCTTTTACTTCTTCAAAATTACTGTAAGGTACTTCATCGTTCTGTACTTGATGAGGAGCATCTCGGAATAGTGCATTCACTGTTATGCTATACTCAAATGCAGGCATCACGTTAATTACAAAACGCATATCTGGATGATATTTTTCTCTCATTCTTAAAAAATATTTTAAATTTTTAATAACTGTGTTATAACTTATTTTTTTAACTGCACGATAACTGTCAGCATCATGTCCGTCTATGTTCAATTGAAATTCATATATTGCTTGTGTCTTACAAATGTCTTCACTTAATTTACGAGTCATCAGACCAAAGTTGCTCAACATGTTCAACTTTGTGTTGGGCAATTTTTGTTTGGCATAACTTAATATTTCAATGAAATCTTTGTTGTATATTGCTTCGCCATTTTCACTAAAATGCATTCCTTCTAAATCGTAATCAAATTGGCTTGCTTCATCTATAATTTTAAAAGCCATCTCTTTGGGCATGTCAAAATTATGGTTTGTGCCTCTACTAGTAGGACACCAAATACATTTTGCATTACATCTATTACTAAGTGCAAGATTTATATGTGTTAATTTCATTCACTTGAACACCGCATACCCAGTTCTTGGTCCAGGATAATTGCCTTTGTTATCTACAACATCAGCATCAATAAACCTATGGTTACTCCAACCATTGGCATTAATATTGCCTACTTTGCCTTTCCAAAAAGTATTCCAAGAAATAGTAACTCTAGGTGTATCTCCTTGAACTGGTTGAACCATATGACCTGTAGTACTGAGAAAAATTACAACATGATTTTTTAAATTGTTTTCATCACCAATCAAATCTTTTATACTATAATATGCTCTTCTAGTTCCTGTCCGCCAATAAGGAACTGGAGTTATTTCATTTTCAAATGTTAAATTTAAATTATCTTGTGTATCACTTAAAAACATAACACCACTAACAACACTAAAAGGATGTTGATGTAGATGATGCTCTTCGCCTTTTACTGATTGATTTGCCCAGCTTTCAGTAATTTGTAAATCTTCAAATGAATGAGTTGGATCATCCATCCAAAAATTTCTCAGATATTGTGCAGATTCATTTTTCAATGCTTCGCCTAGTTGTGCAAACTCTGGCATTTTACACATATCTTTTTCTTCTGTTATACTGTTTTTTATATTTTCTATTAATTCCAATTCGCTTACATTTTTTCTAACACTATCACAATCAACAGTATCAGACAAGTCTTTTACCAATATCGGAAGTTGGGCTATATTTAATGCTTGATCCATATGTGTACTTATCTAACCCCAATCTTTGAAGTCGCCAGCTTCTTCATTATCATTAAAGCCTTTGGTATAGGCAGTAATTTCTGCTGGTGTCATCATTTCCATTGGAATACATTCGCTTTGCATACTAGCGCCTGTATAATAATGAGGGTGATATCCTCTTTGATAGTAGCTGTCTGCTCCACCTCGGTCATAAGGACCACCATGTCTATCATCGTATGTCATATCTTTCTCCTATCCAAAAAACCATATTAACAATGCACCAACAACTATCCAAGGTGCATACTTCCATCCAATTTT
>MDTB01033300.1_pt1 | contig 13071 bp, 14 predicted proteins | sample 811161 | NCBI WGS metagenome assembly MDTB01 (sample SAMN05326650, study PRJNA326480) | marine metagenome | isolation source: seawater | place: Mediterranean Sea | collected 2009 | reverse complement strand
TAATCTTTTTTTTATTTAATATTAATGTTGCTAGAGTAGCAGAAATAAATTCCTGTCCTGCTGACAGATAAACAGGTATTTTGATTTTTTTATTTTTTGAATATTGAAATGTATTCATTTCAAAATGCCTGCAAAGAGCAGCTTTCTCAAAAATTTTATTTTTTATATCTCTATGCACTTTTAGAACAAGTTAAAATTATAATTTTTTTATTAATTTTAAAGACTTCTGACAGTTTTTTTATTGTATTAGTGTGAACTATATCACCAGCTGATAAAACATAGTTTTTATTCTTATCTACAAGTCCACCGCCCAATATGCCAAATATAGTATCTTTTTTTCTATTTGCTATAAGTCTTTTTAAGCTTTTTAATTTTTCAATTGTAATCTTTAAATTTTTGTATTTGTAATGATTACAACCAAATGCTCTTGGAACTTTAAAGATAAGCTCATCACTTAGATTTGTCATCTTTTTTTTCCCCTCATAAGGTTTGTTCTCTCTACCATAATTATCTTTATATCTTACTAAATCATTTTTATTTATTGGAGTTTCGATTTCTAAAACAATACTATCTTTCTTTGATATAGATTTGGTAGAGTGAAATAATCCAGGTCTAATCATTAATTTATTTGGAGCTTTTAATATTTTTTTTTCATAAAAGCCAATCATTACTTCAACTTTACCATCCAATAAAATGAATCCTGTTTTCTTTTTTGGATGACAATGTAGGGAAGTTTTTTTTCTTGATTTAATTTTTAAATGCCAAGTTGCAGACTGATTTGTCTTACAAATAATGTATTCTTCTCCCCACGGTTTTTTTACCATTAAATTATTCATTTTATTAATTATCTTTATAATAAAGGTCCAGCGCAGCTTTCATCCAGGGTCCTAGATCTTTATAATGAGCTGTGGTGATAATTTTCCCATCAATTACAGCCGGTAGATCTGTATAAATTGCACCAGCATTTTCGATATCATCCTTCATACTGTAATAACCAGAAATTTTTTTACCTTTTACAATTTTTGCAGAAATTAACAATTGAGCGCCACTACAAATACAAGCAATAATTTTATCTTCATTATAAAATGATGATATAAATTTTATAATGTTTTTATTTTGTCTTACTTTTTCTAATGCTTTGACACCACCAGGTATAATCAAAAAATCATAATCTTTGGTAGTTATAGAATCAATATTTTTTACTGGATGATTTTTATTAGGAGGTATATCTGTGCCAAGAATCCCTTTAACAGGTTTTCCCTCGTTTAAACACACGTCTACAGAAAAACCTTCTTCTAATAATCTATAAAAAGGGTAAATAAACTCATGATCTTGAACTAAATTGCCGGATAATATGATTGCTTTTTTTTTCATTTATTCTTTATATTTGATAGTTTTTTAAATACCATTTTAAAGTTTTTTTAATCCCTTGATCTAAAGATACTTTTTTCTTCCATTTAATTTCTCTTAATGCTTTAGTACAATTCAAAAATACGCTATTTTTAAGGCTTTTCTTTGATAAATCATTTATTATTTTTAATTTTTTACCTGATAATTTTATTATTTTTCTGACTAAACTGTTTATTGAAATTAATTTGCCATATCCAACATTATATAAACCAAACTTAGTTTTTTGATTTTTTATTGCCAGCTCAACAAAATTCACTAAGTCATCGATATAGAGCAAATCTCTACCTTCATCACCCTTTCCCCAAACTACTATATTATCTTTTTTTGTGTTTAGAACTTTATTGATTGTTGCACCAAAAACATGGGATTTATCTAAATCAAATTTATCATGAGGCCCATACACATTTGAATGTCTTATCAAGGTGTATTTATTTCTATTTAGTCTTGAATAAAACTCACCAAGTTTTTCCACATATATTTTCATCCAGCCAGCCCCAAAATAATTAGGATACATTTCTTTATTAGCATCAAAGTTATTTTCTTTTAAAGCCTTTTTTGACGATTTATACATAACCGTACAACTAAAAATAATTACATGTTTAACAAAACTGTCATAAGCTAGTTTTGTTATGACCGAATTCATTATTGCATTATTATTTACATGAATATAAGGTTTTGAAATAATTTCTTTAGCTCCCGATGTTGTTGCAGCTGCTTGAATGATTATTTCAGCATTACTTATTATTTTTTTTACTTGATTTGGTTTAGTTAAATCACATTTTATTAGCTTAATTCCTCTAATTGAAGGTTTATTTTTTAAATAAGTTCCTATTATTTGATAGTTTCTAAATTTTTTTTTAAATCTAAGAGAAATATTTTTACCAATAAATCCACTTGCTCCAAATATTATTAGTTTTTTCTTTTTCAAAATAATATAATCTATATTTATTTAAAACTTTAAATCAAGTAAAACAATCAAATGATTATATGTAAAACACCTTTTAGAATTTCTTTATTTGGAGGTGGAACCGATTTTCCTATATGGTTTAATCGAAATAACGGAATGACAATTTCATTTGCTATTAATAAGTATTGTTATCTAAGTCTAAGAGAGCTTCCAAATTTATTTCCATTTAAATATAGATTAAGATATTTTATTAATGAAACGTCAACTAAAATTACTAAGATTAAACATCCATGCATTAAGGGTATATTAAAAAAATATCATAAATCTCATAACGGTCTGGAAATTGTTCATAGTTCTGATATTCCTGGATTATCAGGTTTAGGCTCAAGCTCTGCTTTCACGATTTCTATGTTAAAATTGATTCATAAATATAATAAAAAAAATTTATCGAAAGATCAATTGGTGAGAAAATGTATTGATATCGAACATAATATGTTACATGAGTCATCAGGGTACCAAGATCAGTACGCTTGTGCTTATGGAGGTTTTAATTACATTAATTATAATAAAAATAATATTAAAGTTAATAAGATAAAAATTACAAAATTTAATCTTGAAAATTTAATCTCGAATTCAATTTTAGTTTACTCTGGAATTCAAAGAAAATCAGAGTTAATTGAGAAAGATAAAATAAGAAATATAAATAAAAATCAAGAAAATCTTCAAGCTATTTTAGAAATTTCAAAAGAAGCAAAAAATATTTTAGAAACAAAATCAAATAATAATATTCTTAGTATTGGCCAACTATTAAATGAAAGTTGGAAGCACAAGATAAAACTTTCAAAATATGTTTCAAATTCTAAAATTGATCAATTATACAAATTTGGATTGAAAAATGGAGCAATAGCGGGAAAATTATTAGGTGCTGGCGGAGGTGGGTACATTCTGTTTTTATCACAAAATCAAACAGATCAAAAAAAATTAATTAAAAGTTTAAAAAAAAATGTGTATTTTAAATTTTCAATTGACAATAAGGGTGCTCAGATCATTTAAAAATGATAAAAAAAATTTAATATTTTCTAATAAAATAAATAAATGAAAAAATTAAAAATATTAATAACAGGAGGAGCAGGTTATCTGGGATCAATATTGACTACAAAATTAGTAGATATGGGTCATTTTGTTACTGTTATAGATTTAATGGAATTTAATAAAATTTCTCTTTCCCATCTTTTTTTAAAGAGTAATTTTAAGTTTATTAATGGAGATGTAAGAAACAAAGATCTGATTAAAAAAGAAATAAAAAATAAAAATTTTATAATTCCACTAGCTGCATTAGTAGGGGCGCCATTATGCAAAAAATTCCCAAAAAAAACTATAGATGTCAACTATAAAAGTATAGAATTCACTCTATCATTGATCAAAGATAAACAAAAAATTATATATCCAAATACAAATTCTGGATACGGAATAGGAAAAAAAAATAGTTTCTGTGATGAAAAATCTCCGCTTAATCCCATTTCTCTTTATGGTAAAACCAAGGTTGATGCTGAAAAGATTATTTTAAATCATAAAAATTCTGTAGTATTTAGATTGGCAACAGTTTTTGGTTATTCATTTCGCATGAGAACAGATTTACTTGTAAATTTTTTAGTAAATAAAGCTGTTCAAGAAAAAAAAATAAATCTATTTGAGCCACATTTTAGAAGAAACTATATACATGTATTAGATGTTGCTAATGCATTTATATTTGCAATAAAAAATTTTAATAAAATGAAGGGCAATATTTTCAATGTTGGTCTATCTAATGCAAATTTAACTAAATTACAACTAGCGAGACTTATTAAAAAAAATGTAAAAGGAACCAAATTAAATTTTCTTAAAAACAGAAAAGATCCCGATAAAAGAGATTATTTCGTAAGTAACAACAAGATTGAAAAGTTAGGGTTTAAGCCTTCTGTTTCAATAGAAAAAGGCATTATAGAGCTTAAGAATATTTATTCCCTATATAATTTTAATAAAAATAAAAATAATTACTAAAAAAATTTTAAATTTACTTTAAATGACTATCTTCAATTTTATAAGATTTGTCACATCTTTCTAAAGTTTTATTATTATGAGAAATAATAATTATTGTTTTATTAATTTTAAGATTGTGGATATTTTCTAAAATTTGACTCTCTGTTTTTTCATCTAGAGAATTTGTTGCTTCATCAAAAATTAAAATTTCTTTATCTTGATAAAGTGCTCTAGCTATAGCTAGTCTTTGAGCTTGACCACCTGATAATTGTTTGCCGCTTGGACCTACAATCGTATTAAGTTTATCAGGTAAATTTTTTACAACATCTTCTAATATACATAATTTTAGAATTTTATTTAGTTTTTCTATATCAACTTTAGATACTTCTTCACTAAATATTATATTTTCAAGAATAGTATCATCCAAAATGTAAAAATTTTGAGGTATATATCCAATTTTAGTTTGCCAATTTTTTCCTAAATTTTTTAAGTTAATGCCATCTATTTCTATGCTTCCTCCTGTTGGCACCAATAGTTTCATTAGCAACTTTACAATCGTACTTTTACCTGAACCTGTTTCACCCTTAAATCCAATAATTGAGTTTTTTGGGATAGTTAAATTTATATTTTTTAAAATTTGAGATCTACCAGGATAAGCAAAAGACACATCTTTAAAATTTATCATATCATTAAATTTAAGCCCAGATTGATTTATTTGATTATCTTCGTATGTTTTTTTAAAAGAAGATGAATTTTCAAATTCGCTAGTAAGTTTATTTATTGACACTTTACTATTAATCAAAGCAACATTTTGAAGTAAAATACTATTTATTGAAGGATAAGCCCTTAAAGCAGCAAGAAAGTATAAAGCTATAAATGAGATAATTATCTCTATATTATACCCTAATTTAATAGTCATTAATAATGTCAAACAAACCACCGAAACAATTAAAACTTCTATAAATATTCTGGGTATTTTATTAATTATTTCTAAAAACATGGTGGATTTAAATTCTTTTTTGATTGAATTTGTAAATTTCTTAATTATAAAATTTTATCTATTATAAAGTTTGACTTCAATTATTGCATTTAAAATTTGATTAATAATCTTACTTTTTAAACCTCTTTCAAAAAAAGCAATTTCAGATTTCTTTTTTATTTTTCCCTTAAATATTTTAAGGTAAAAAAAACCTAATACAAAAAATGTAAAAAAAATGACAAGAGTTGTTTTTAAGCTTGCAAACAACAACAGTAAAAAAATTAAAATTAACTGTATAATTTCTTTTATAATAATTAAAAAAGATTTTATATGAAAAACAGATATATTTACTTCTGAAGAAATATTTCTGCCCAATATAATTGGGTCATTAATAGAATGAAAAAGATAATCTTTATTTAGATATATTTTAAATAGTCTTGAGCTTAAACTTACTTTTAAATTGTTAATGAGTTTTGCATCGAAATAATAAAATAAAAAAATTATAACTGATTTAAATAAATAAAAAAGAATTGTACCAATACATAATATTAACAAGAAATTTTCTATCTTTAAAAAGGATATTATAAAATTTTGAATTGTAATACTAAAATCAAATTTATTGATTAAGATATTTTCATCAACTAGTACTGAGAATAGTGCCGGTATGATACCAAGCCCTATTATTTCTAAAATTCCCACTATGAGAGAAAAAAATAAATAAAAATAAAGTTTTAATATTTCTTTTTTATAAAGAATTTTATTAATATGATTGAAATTATCTTTAAACATACAATTTTAAGTGACTCAATTTTTTAACTTTTATTTATTTAATGTATAAATTATTACTATATGATCTAAATCATTAAATTTTAATTTAAATATTAAAAAAAACTATGAAAGTAAATCAAGCAGTTATCATTTGTGGAGGATATGGTAAAAGACTAGGAAAAATTACCCTTAAAACACCTAAACCGTTAATTAAAGTAAATAAATTGACTGTTTTAGAGCATATAATGAAAAATCTAACTAGATTTGGAATAAATGATATTATTTTACTATGTTTTTATAAACATGAGGTTTTTAAGAAAAAATTTCATAACAAAAAGATTTTTGGAGCAAAAGTTTTTTGTGTTAAAGAAAAAAAACTTCTGGGTTCTTCAGGAGCATTATTTAATGCTAAAAAAAAGTTAAAAAAAAATTTTATCTTTTGTAATGGAGATACATTTTTTGACATAAATTTAAACGATTTAATATTTGAATTTATGAATAAAAAAACCTTAGCATATATTGCATTAAAAAAATCTAGATTGACTAAAAATAAAGATACCTTCAGACTCGGTAATAAAAATCAATTATTAAAAGATAAAAATAAAAAATCAAATTTAATTAATTCAGGTGTATATATTTTATCCAAAAAAATAGTGCCTTATTTGTTAGAATTAGGATCATTAGAAAAAGATGTTTTTTCAAAATTGATTAAGATCAAAAAAATTTTTGGTAAAGATTATAAAGGTGCCTTTTTAGATATGGGAGAAATTTCGACATTTAAAAAATTACCAAAGTTTATTAAAAATATATCTAAAAAGCCCAGCCTTTTTTTAGATAGAGATGGGGTAATAAATAAGGATATTGGATATGTTCATAAAAAAGAAAACTTTATTTGGCGAAAAAATATCTTTAAATTCATAAAAAAATATAATGATAAAAATTATTATATTTTTGTAATTACAAATCAGTCAGGAATTGGAAGGGGCTACTATAGAGAAAAAGATGTTAATAATTTACATAGTTGGATGCTTGATAAAATAAGATTTAATGGAGGAAACATTGATAAGATTTATTTTTGCCCATATTATAAAAATTCTAAGAACCCTAAATTCAGAAGAGGAAAAAAAATGAGAAAACCTAATAATGGTATGATTATTAAGGCAATGAGGGATTTTAATATAAACATAAAAAAATCATTATTAATAGGAGATCAAGATGTTGATAGATCGGTGGCAATTAAATCTGGAATAAAATATAAAATACTACGATTCGATTCAAAACTAATATAAGAATTTTTAAATGAAAAAAATTATTAAAAGTCATATAAATAGTCATATAGAACTAATTAACGATAACTTTACAGAAATTTCGTTTTGTATAGAAATTATCACTGGCAATATTAAAAAAACATTAAATAATAAAAAAACAATTTTTTTTGCTGGAAATGGTGGTAGTGCAGCTGATTGTGAACATTTAGCTGGTGAATTAGTAGGTAGATATAAAAAAAATAGAAAACCTTATAATGCAATATCATTAACTACAGATACATCAGTCATAACTTGTATAGCAAACGATTTTGGTTACGATAAAATCTTTGAAAGACAGTTACAAGGCTTAGGTAAAAAAGGAGATTTGCTTATAGTTTTTTCCACCTCAGGGGAAAGTAAAAATATTATAAATGTTCTTAAGATGGCAAAAAAGTTAGGCATCAAATCAATATGCTTATTAGGTAAAAAAGGAGGTTTGTGTAAAAAAATAAGTGACTATAATTATATTGTTCCTTCAAATTCAACTGCTAACATTCAAGAAGTTCACCATTTGATTGGCCATATATTTTGTAGTTTAGTTGATTAAAAATTTGGAGCATTTAATCTATTAATTTAAAACCATGCTAACGAAGAAAAAAAAAATTTTAATCATCGGAGACTCAAATTGTTTGCCAAAATATTCATCAAAGAAAAAAGACCTAGTAAAGAATGAAGATCTCTATTTATATAAATTAAAAAAGAAACTTCGACATCATAATGTGCAGCAAGTTATCTGGGGTGGTATTACATCAATACAGCTTACAGATTTTGCAATTTCATATTATGAAAAATGGAAACCAAATACATTAATAATTCATTCAGGTGTAAATGATGTAAAAAATCAATTTATTTCGAACAATTTTTCCACTAAAATATTTAAGATATTATCTTTTTTTAAGATATCAAAAAATACTTACAAAGAGAAATTTTTATATAATTCAAACTTACTTAAATTTCATCATCAACCTAAATTAGATATTAATAAATTTAAAAGACAAGTTATTAAAATTAGATCCTCATTTAAACAAGCAAAAATTATTTTTATAGGTATACATTGTAACCAAAAAATTGATAAAGAAAGACCTTATACTTTTAAAATAATAAATATTTATAATGATTTTTTAAGAGACCAATTTAAAGAATTATTTATTGATGATAAAATATTTAAAAAAAATAAACATTTCACAAGAGACGGATATCATTTGAATAAGTCAGGCCATGTGATATTACTTAATAAATTATTAAAAATTTTAAAATAAATATTTAATCTCTTAATTTTAATTATAATTGTGGTATTTATAATTTAGAAAAATATGGGATAACTTTCGCCATATTTAAAGACTATAATTAATTATGATAAACTTAAACAATACACAATTTTTTTATGACCCATATCCACATGCTTTGTTTAAGGATATTTTTGATACTAAATTTTATCATCAATTGTGTATTGATTTTCCAGATGATGCAAAATTTGAAAGACATGATTATGATAAGCAAAATAATTTAAAACAATTGAAGTTTTCATTGAATGATAAACATGAGCTATTTAAAGATATAATAAATAAAAAAGAAAGTTTAAAGAAACTTTACAATTATCTTTGTAGACAAAAATTTAAAGACGATATCTTTGAAGTTTTAAATAAAAATTCAATTAAATTACAAAAATATAATAGCCCTAGTTTTTTTCAAAAGATATATAATAAGATTAATTATAATAAAAAATTTGGTTTTGAATTTTCGATGATTTCATCTGATGGAGGATTTATAAGACCCCATACTGATGGCTCTGATAAAATAGTCAGTTTTGTTCTCCCCATAGTAGAAGATCAAACTATAAGTGAGATACCAAATTCTGGCACTAAGATATTAAAAGCAACTGATGATAAATTTAAATACAATTTATTAAATTCAACAGTTCCATTTGAAAATACTGAAATAGTTCGAGAAGTTCCGTTTAGTAGTAATCAGATTTTCTTATTTGTAAAAACACATAATTCTTTGCATTCCGTAGGTCCAATGAAAAATTTGAATGGCAAACCTTTTATGAGAAAAAGTATTAATTTTTTTATTTATAGATAAACGAAATGGATTTAGAATTAAAAAAAAAGAATATCCTTTTAACTGGTGCAGGAAAAGGCATCGGTAAAGAAATTTTAAAATTATTAATTAAAGAAAAAGCAATTGTTTATGCCATTACAAGAGATAAAAAAGATTTTAGCTGGATAAAAAAAAATAAAAATGTTCATCTATTTGTAGGGGATGTAATAAATCAAAATTTGATTAATAAAGTTTTCGATTTTTCAAAAAAAAATAAGCACCCATTTAATTGTTTAATAAACAATGCGGGCATAAGGCAAAGAAAAGTATTTTCAAAAATTTCAAACGAGGATCTTAATAAAGTTTTTGAAAATAACTTTTTTTCAATCTATAAAATAATTCAAAAGTTTTCAAAAGAATTTAAATTTAAAGACAATATGGGCTCTATCATTAATATCAGTTCTATTGTTGGAAATCTAGGATTTAAGGAACTCTCTGGTTATGCATCATCTAAATCTGCTTTAGATGGCCTCACAAAATCTTTAGCAGTAGAATTTTCTGATAAAAAAATAAGAGTAAACTCTATTGCACCAGGTTTTATCAAATCTTCCTATTTTCAAAATTTTAAAAAAACAAAATCAAAATTATATAATTGGACTTTAAGTAGAATTCCCCTTAATAAGTGGGGAGAAAATACAGATGTTGCTAATTTAACCTTATTTTTATTGTCAGAAAAATCAAAATATATAAATGGTCAAATAATTAAAATTGATGGAGGTTGGACGTCAGCATAATGAAAGTATTAGGATTAATTCCGACCAGGCTTGGATCCACTAGATTGCCATCAAAACCACTTTTAGAAATTAATGGCATCCCTTTAGTAATACATACATATAAAAGAGCAAAATTGTCTAAAAAATTCGATGATTTGATCATTTGTTGTGACGACAAAAAAATTCTAGATGTAGCAAAAAAATTTAAAGCAAAATGTGTTTTAACATCAAAACATCATAATAATGGAACTGAAAGAATTACAGAGGCATTACTAAAACAAAAAATATCCTATGATTTAGTTGTTGATATACAGGGAGATGAACCTTTGATTAGTCCAGAACATATTGATAAAGTAATTGAGTTCCATAAAAAAAATTTATCTACAGATATTATTTTACCAACCCTTAAAATTAAATTAGCAGATAATCAAAACTTAATTAAAGTTGTTACCGATAATAAAAAAAATGTACTTTATTTATCAAGAGCAAAAATACCCCTAGAATTTAAAAAAAAAAATTCTTTCTTCAAAAAACATTTATCAATAATATCTTTCAAAAAAGACGCACTTATCAAATACTCTTCATCAAAAAAAAGTAACTTAGAAAAAATTGAAGATATAGAACTTTTGAGGGCACTAGAAATTGGTTTAAAGATAAAAACTCTTGATTTAGTCGGAGACAGTTTTTCTGTAGATGTAATTGAAGATTTTATTAAAGCTAAAGAAAAATTTAAAACAGACAAGATTTTAAAAAAATATTCTTAAAATGGTTTCAAAAAATAGAATAGCATATAAAATAAATGATAATTTTCATGATATTATTTATACAAAGAATATTCTTAAATCATTAGATGCTAAAATTCATGAATTAGAGAGTGACCGAAAAATTGTTTTTATATATGATGAGAATATTTCAGATATAATCATCAAAGATATTAGTATTGGATTAAAACTAACTGGTTGCAAAATATCATCTAAGAAAATAAAGAGTCTCAAAAAAAATAAGAATATTCAAAATGTTTTAAATTTGATTAAATTATTTTCTGATCTGTCTTTAACAAAAAAATCAATTGTAATTGTATGTGGCGGAGGAGTAATTGGGGATTTAGTTGCATTAGCATCTTGTCTTTATAAAAGAGGCTTAATTTACATTAATATTCCATCCTCAATGACAGCTCTAGTTGATTCTTGTGTGGGGGGGAAAACAGGAGTTAATTTTCAAAATCAAATAAACTTAATTGGAACTTATTTTCATCCTAGGACAGTTTTGATATATGATAAAATTATTAATACTATTCCTGAAAGAGAATATATAAGCGGTTTAGCTGAGGTAGTAAAAAGTTTTATTCTATCAAAAAAAAATTTAAAACATTTTCTTCTAAAAAAAAAAGAGATTTTAAAAAGAGAGCCAAAGATTACTAAAACGCTAATTTTAGACTCATTAAAAATAAAAGTTAATCATTTTGTAAAAGATGTTTATGAGAATAATGATCGTCTATTATTAAATTTTGGGCATACATTTGGGCACGCCTATGAGATGGCAAGTGATGAAATGATAAAGAAAGATTATTTCCGTCATGGAGAAGCCGTCTCGCTAGGCATAATATCTGAGATGTTTATGTCTTATTTGGAAACTAATTCTAATACTAAAAAAAAGATAATTTTAAAAAATCTTATTGAAGTCAGTAAAATTTTACTTGAATTAAAACTACCAATAAAACTTAAAATACCATCAAAAATTAATAAAATAAAGTTCAAAAAAAAAATTTACTTTTATGTTTTTAAAGACAAAAAAAAAATATCAGATAAACCTAGATATGTTAATTATCTTAAAGCAAAAGACTTAAGTATTAAAGAAGTTCAAAATTTTGATAATATTAATAAAGTTATTCATTATTTGACTAACGATATTGATATTAAAAATTTCTAAAAAATATTTATACATATGTTTTTTTCGGCACTCAAAAGATTTGATAAACTGCGCAAAACAAGTTTTAGTGCAAAAGAGTATGATTTAAGCTCACATGAACTATTTGAATTAGTTTTAAATAAAAATATAAAGAAAGGCCGCTTATATTTTTTGGAGTTTCCAATGAATTTAATATTAGCATTATTAAGTTTGTACTCGATTATAAAAGCAAAAATTAAAAATATACAAAAGGTAAATTATTTTATAGCTTTTAATGATCAAATCTATGATCCAAGAACATATGGTTATCTATCAAAAATAGAACATAGAAGTTTTCTTAACATTATAAGAACCAATAATTTTAAAATTTCAATAAAAGCTTTTGTTAAGTATGAAAATGTTTTTTTTCACCAAAGTATACTTTATTTCTCCAGATTTTTTTTAATTGAAAAGGAATTTTCTTTAAAAAAAAAATTTTTACATATTCATAAGTGCAACTTAAGAAAAAAAAAAATATATTCATTTTTTTTTAAATTTCTAAATATCAAAAAACTTATTATGATTGATGATTATAGAGAAATCCAAAGCTTTTTAATGGTTTGTCAAAAATTAAATATTTCCTCAGTTGCTATAATGCACGCAAGATTTTCTAAATTTAGAGTTTCTTTAAGATACTCTAATTTTGATAAATATATTGTTTGGACACCATATTTTAAAAAAAAATTGATTAAAATTAATCCAAATTATAAAAATAAAATAATAGTTAAAAACTTTAGAAACTTTAAAAAAATAAATAGACATCAATCATCTGACGAGCTTAGAATGATTTTTTTTTCAGACAGTATGATGGATTATAAATCTGTAATTAAATATTTAAATCAACTTAAAAATAAAAAAATTAAAATTTATATAAAATTAAAAAAAAATCAAAACGAAAATAAATTTTTTTTAAGATACTTA
>MDTB01211424.1_pt1 | contig 13072 bp, 12 predicted proteins | sample 811161 | NCBI WGS metagenome assembly MDTB01 (sample SAMN05326650, study PRJNA326480) | marine metagenome | isolation source: seawater | place: Mediterranean Sea | collected 2009 | reverse complement strand
GATGAAAAAGATAGTTATTAAGGGTGCTAAAGAACATAATTTGAAGAATGTTTCTGTTGAGATTCCAAAAGATAAATTTGTTGTAATTACAGGTCTCTCTGGATCTGGAAAATCCTCTTTAGCTTTTGATACAGTTTATGCTGAAGGACAAAGACGATATGTTGAAAGCTTATCAGCATATGCAAGACAATTCTTAGACAAAATGAAAAAACCTAATGTTGATTTAATAGAAGGTTTGAGTCCTGCTATTTCAATTGAACAAAAAAATACTTCTAAAAATCCTAGATCAACAGTTGCCACTGTAACTGAGATATATGATTATATGAGAGTTTTATACGCCAGGGCAGGAATACCTTTTTCACCATTTACAGGTAAACCAATTGAATCTCAAACAGTCACTCAAATAGTAGATAAAATCAAAAAATTACCTAAAAAGTCAACAATATATCTTTATGCACCTGTTGTCAGAGGACGTAAAGGTGAATATAGAAAAGAAATATTAAGTTTTAAAAAAAGAGGGTTTAGAAAAATTAAGATTGATGATGTCTTATATGACATTGAAAAATCTCCCGAATTAAATAAAAAAACTAAGCACGATATTTCAATTTTAGTTGACAGAATTGTTCTCAATTCATCTTTAGGAAATAGATTGGCAGAAGGTATTGAAACCTCAATAAACTTAGCTAATGGTTTATTGTTCGTTGAATACGAGGATGAAACTCTACCAAAAAAATTCAGAAAATTAGAAAAATTGATATTTTCCACTAAGTTTGCATGCCCTGAAAGTGGTTTTACAATAGAGGAAATTGAACCTAGATTATTTTCTTTCAATAGTCCTTTTGGTGCATGTGAAGAATGTGAGGGTATAGGTATCAAATTGAATGTAGATCCAAATTTAGTTATTCCAAACGAGAAAAAAAGTATTTCTGATGGTGCTATAGAGCCATGGGCTAAAACAACTACTTTATACTATGCACAAACATTATCTTCATTAGCAAAACACTATAATTTTTCAATGGAAGATAAATGGTTAAAGCTACCAAAAAAAATTAAAGATATAATACTTTACGGTTCAGACGATGAAGAAATAAAATTTACATATGATGATGGTTATGAAAAATATTCTCATAAGAAAACTTTTGAAGGAGTGATTAACAATTTGGAAAGAAGATACCTTGAAACAGATAGTGACTGGAAAAGAGAGGAAATTGCTCAATATCAATCTGATACTAAATGTGAAAGATGCAATGGTCACAGACTTAAAGATGAGGCACTTTGTGTAAAAGTAGATGGACTACATATCAGTGAAGTAACTGAAATGTCTATTTTTGATGCTGCTAAATGGTTCGAGAATCTTAAAGATAATCTAGACAAAAAACAATTTAAAATTGCGGAACATATTTTAAAAGAAATAAATGAAAGATTAAATTTTTTATTGAATGTAGGTCTTGATTATTTAACTTTATCGAGAGAATCTGGAACCCTTTCAGGGGGAGAAGCCCAAAGAATTAGGTTAGCCTCGCAAATAGGTTCAGGACTAACAGGTGTATTATATGTTTTAGATGAACCTTCCATTGGTCTACACCAAAAAGATAACGTTAAACTTATTAATGCCTTAAAAAGACTAAGAGATTTGGGTAACACAGTAATTGTAGTTGAACACGATACTGAAACAATGGAAAACGCTGATCATATAATTGATTTGGGTCCAGAAGCAGGAAATAATGGTGGTGAAGTTGTGGCGCAAGGATCATTCAAAGATATTAGTCAAAATAAAAACAGTATTACAGGAAAATATCTTTCTCATAAATTAAAAATTAACATACCACAAAAAAGAAGATTAGCTAAAAATGGAAGATTTTTAGAAATTACAGGTGCAACAGGGAATAATTTAGATAATGTTAATTTAAAAATACCTTTAGGTAGTTTAACTTGCGTTACTGGAGTATCAGGAAGCGGTAAATCTACTCTTGTTTTACAAACGTTATATAATGCTCTTAATCTTACTTTAAATAATAATAAATCAAGAAAAATTCCAAAGCCGTTCAAAGGCTTTAAAGGAACTGAATTGGTTGATAAAATAATTGATATAGATCAATCACCAATTGGAAGGACCCCAAGATCTAATCCCGCAACATACACTGGAGCTTTTGGTCCAATAAGAGATTGGTTTACTAATTTACCAGAGTCTAAAACAAGAGGATATAAACCTGGTAGGTTTTCTTTTAATGTTAGAGGAGGTAGATGTGAGGCTTGTGAAGGTGATGGTGTAATTACTTATGAAATGCACTTTCTTCCAGATGTTTATATTCAATGTGATGAATGTAAAGGAACAAGATATAATCGTGAAACACTAGAAATAAAATTTAAAGACAAAAGTATTGCGGACGTTTTAAATATGACTGTTGATGAAGGTTGTGATTACTTTGAAAATATATCAAATATAAAGTCCAAATTATTGACACTTAAAAAAGTTGGTTTAGGATATATTAAGATAGGTCAACAAGCAACTACTCTATCAGGCGGTGAAGCTCAAAGAATAAAATTAGCAAAAGAATTATCAAAAAGATCAACAGGTAGAACAATGTATATTTTGGATGAACCAACTACAGGATTGCACCAACACGATATTAAAAAATTACTTGAAATTCTTCACACTTTTGTCGCATTAGGTAACACTGTTGTTGTAATCGAACATAACTTGGATGTTATTAAAACTGCAGATTATATTGTTGATATGGGACCTGAGGGTGGAGTAAAGGGTGGTAAAATTATCGCGGAAGGAAAACCAGAAGAAATTTGTAAAAATAATGAGAGTTATACGGGAAAATTTTTAAAACCACTTTTAAATTAAAAAATTAATTTGTTAATTTTCATTTAAACTAGTATATAATTATTTTATGAGCAATTTACTTTCATCTTTATCTAAAACAATACATGTTTCAGCTATTATAGCGATTTTGTTATTTTTAGGCATGTTTTTTCAAAATGATGGTTTTGCTTTTGATAGAATTTTTTGGAGTTGGCTAGCAAGATATATTCACGTAATAGTTGGAATTATGTGGATAGGATTACTTTGGTATTTCAATTTTGTGCAAATACCAAATATGGCTAAAATTCCAGACGAACAAAAACCAGCAATAGGCAAAGTTATAGCACCAGCCGCACTTTTTTACTTTAGATGGGCAGCTGCATTTACAGTTCTGTCTGGTTTAATACTGGCAGCACTAAATGGGTATTTACATGACGCTATGACATTAAGTATAGGATCAGGAATTCCAAAACATTCTGCAATTGGAATTGGAATGTGGTTAGGAATTGTGATGGCCTTTAACGTTTGGTTTGTTATATGGCCTAATCAAAAAAGGGCTTTAGGTATTGTTGAGTGTGATGCTGAATTAAAAGCTAAATCAGCTAAGACAGCAATGTTATTTTCAAGAACCAATACTTTATTATCTGTGCCAATGTTATTAACAATGGTGGCGGCACAAAATTTATATTAATTATTATCGTCTTCTTTCAAAATAGTTTTTTGTGATACTCTAAGTCTCACCAAAACTGTATTTGCAATATAAATTGATGAGTAGGTCCCAAAAACAACACCAAAAATCATAGCTAAAGAAAAACCTTTTAAAATCTCACCCCCAAAGAAAAAAATAGACAATAATGCTAATAAAGTTGTTGCTGATGTAATTATTGTTCTCGACAAAGTTTCATTAATAGAAATATTTGTTAGCTCAAAAATTTTGATATCTGAATACTTTTTCAAGTTTTCTCTCACTCTATCATAAATAACAACCGTATCATTCATAGAGTAACCCACTATGGTTAATACAGCGGCTATAATTGATAAATTAATTTCCATTCCAAGTAATGAAAATAATCCTAATGTTAAAATGACATCATGAAATAAGGCTAAAATAGCACCTAGACTAAATTGCCATTCAAATCTAATCCAAATATAAATAAGCATTAAAATCAAAGCTACTGAAATTGCAATTATTCCTGACATCAATAGTTCAGCACTAACTTTTGGCCCAACATTTTCGACTCTTCTAAAATTAATATCATTTCCAAAAGACTTATCTAAGTTGGATTTAATTTCTTTTATTACATTTTCATTATCATTAATTTCGATTTTGATTAAAAAATCCTTATCATTTCCAAATTTCTTGACTGAAACATCTCCTAAATTCATTTGACTAAGATTATCTCTTAAAGATGATACATTAATCTTAGAGTCGTTAGATCTTAATTCTATTAAAGTTCCACCTTTAAAATCAATACCAAAATTTAAACCTTTAAAAACTAGTAGTAATAAAGCAATCACAACCAACGAAATAGAAAGAATATTAAATCTATTATAATATTTATTAAAAGCTATCATCTAAATTAGCCCTTCTTTTTGTTTGTTTTTTGAAACATATAAAACAGTTAATAATCGAGCTATAAAATATACAGAGAAAAGAGTAGTAAAAATTCCAATACCCAAAGTTAAAGAAAAACCTTTAATAGGACCGGAGCCCATGAAAAATAGAATGAAAGCGGCTAAAAGTGTTGTAATATTAGCATCTAAAATTGCTGTCTTTGATTTTGAATATCCACTGTCAAAAGCTATCAAATTGTTTTTTTCATTCTTAAGTTCTTCCTTAATTCTTTCAAAAATTAAGACATTAGCATCAACTGCCATACCTACAGTCAAGATTATTCCAGCAATTCCAGGTAAAGTTAAAGTGGCCTCAAATATGGTTAAAATTCCAATTAAAAGAAATAAATTTATTACTAATGCAAAGTTAGTAATTAGTCCAAAAATTTTATATTTTATGAATATGAATATTATAACAAGTATGAAACCAATAATTAAAGCGATCATTCCTGCATTAATTGAATCTTGGCCTAAATCAGGTCCTACAGTCCTTTCCTCAATTATATTTAGAGGTGCTGGTAATGCTCCAGATCTCAATAATAAAGCAAGATCTGTTGCTGATTGAAAAGTAAATCCCCCACTAATTTGACCTGAACCACTTGCAATAGTGTCTCTTATTACAGGAGCACTAATTATTTTTCCATCTAAAACAATCGCCAATTGTTTCCCAATACCTGTAGATGTAGCTTTACCAAATCTTTTGGCCCCCACTCGATCAAGGGTAAAAGATACCACTGTTTCATTAGTTTGATTGTCCATACGTGGCTGTGCATCTAAGAGATTATCACCGCTCAATATTATTCTTTTGCTAACGTTGGATTCTTCTGGGCTATTCTCATATTTCAAAATTTCAGATCCAAATGAATCATCATTGTTATTCGAAACAAATCTAAAAGTTAAATTAGCAGTTTTTCCAAGTAAAGATTTTATTCTCATCGGATCATCTAACCCAGGAAGTTCTACTAAAATTCTATCATTACCACGTTTGAGTATGTTTGGCTCATTTGTACCTATTTCATCAATCCGTCGTCTTACTATTTCTAAGGCTTGATCTTGAGAAGAGGTCTTAATTTCAATTATTCCTTGTTTAGAATAATTTACTTTAAAAATATTATCTTTTTGAATTATATCTAGTTGATGAGATTTAAATCTAGAATTATAAGGATTTAAATCACTGTTTTCATCATTAAAGACATCTAATACAGTTTGCATAAATTCTGTATTAACAGAAAAAAAAAGATTTTGATCTATAAGTTTTAGATTTTTAACTTTAATATTTTTATCTTTAAAATAATTTCTTATTGTTAACGATAAATTTTGTAATTTTTGATCAATTACAGGTGAGTTATCGATTTCTAACAAAAGATATGATCCTCCTTGAAGATCTAAACCAAGATTAATCTTTTTATTTAATAAATTGTTGTTGAAATTAAAAAAATTAGATGAAGCAATTATGATAAAAAATAAAGATATTAACGAAACAAAAAAAATTCTTAATTTTGAAAAGTATAACACTTTATTTAAAAAAAATTTATTTTTTAATTTCTTGAGAGTTGAGTAAACTTTGAATGCCCGTTCCTCTAATTACTTCAACAGTAACATTTTCTGCGATTTCTACTTCAACTTTATCGTTATCTATAACCCTTGTTATTGTTCCAGTAATTCCACCTGAAGTAACTATCTTATCTCCTTTTTTTAAACCTTCGACCATTGCTTTATGCTCTTTAACTTTTTTTTGTTGAGGTCTAATTAAGAAAAAATAAAAAATAACAAAAATTAAAATTAATGGTATAAATTGACCTATCCCTGAACTATCCATAAAACTCCTTAATTAAAAAATGTATATTTATACCATCTGCATGATTAAAACAACTTTAATTGAGTGAAATCTTTTCTAAATTGTTCATATAGGGTCTCATAACTTTTGGAACTGTTATAGAGCCGTCTTTTTGCTGATAATTTTCTAAAATTGCAATTAATGTTCTTCCAATTGCGAGACCACTACCATTCAAAGTTCCTACATGAATGGTTTCTTTGTTTTGATTTTTATATCTTGATTTCATTCTTATTGCTTGAAAAGTAGAACAAGACGAACAAGATGAAATCTCTCTGTATTTATTTTCTGAAGGTAACCACACTTCAATATCATAAGTCTTTTCTGCGCTAAAACCCATATCGCCACTACATAAAATAACTTTTCTATAAGGTAGTTCTAAAAGATCTAATATATTAGTTGCACAATTAGTCATTCTTTCAAGTTCTTCTAAACACTTTTCTTGCTCTACGATGCTAACCATTTCAACTTTATAAAATTGATGTTGACGAATCATACCTTTAGTATCTTTTCCATAACTACCAGCCTCTTTTCTAAAACATGGTGTAGAAGCAACAAATCTCATTGGAAGACTTTTGAAGTCAAGAATTTTATCTTTGACAATATTAGTTAAGATAACTTCAGCGGTAGGTATTAAAAATTTTCTTTCTGTACCTTCTTCAAATTTAATTTCAAATTGATCATTTTCAAATTTAGGAAGTTGTCCAGTTCCAAACATTGTATTTTCAGAAGCCATTAGTGGTGGGGAAATTTCTTGGTAACCATTTTTAGAGATATGAGTGTCCAACATAAAATTTGAAAGTGCTCTTTCTAGTAAAGCCAACTTATCTTTTACAAAAACAAATCTTGAACCAGTAGTTTTAGTTGCTAAATTAAAATCAAGCATTCCTAAATTTTCACCTAACTCATAATGGGACTTAGGTTTAAAATCAAATTGGGGTATTTTTCCAGTTTTATCAATTTCAACATTATCAAGTTCCCCTTTCCCATAAGGGACATCTTTATGGGGTATATTCGGTATTTTCGATAAAATATTTAATAAATCTTCTTTAATTAATTTTTGTTCCTCATTAATTCTTTCTAGACTTGAGGAGATTTCCTTAGATTTTGTAAATAAAGACTTATCTTTAGATTTGGAAATATCTTTTTTTTCTTTTTCTAGAATTTCTTTTTTTTGTATAAATTCTCGATTTTGTATATCTAATTTTTTAAGTTTATCTAAATCTACATCCAATGATCTTTTTTCAAGGGATTTTTTAAAAGAATCAAAATCTTTTCTTATTTCTTTAAGATTATGCATCAGAATTTTCTAATTTTTTTTTTTCTATAAACATTACTGAAAATATAGACAATTCATATAAAATTAATAAAGGTATAGCTAAACCAATTTGAGTTATTGGATCGGGTGGAGTTAGTAAAGCAGCAGTAGCAAATATAATTACGACAACATATTTTCTTCTTCTTTTTAAAAAATTAGAATCAACAACACCAACCCTGGCTAATAAACTTAGAACTACAGGTAATTGAAAACTTATTCCAAAGGCAAAAATGAGTTTCATTACTAATGAAAGATATTCGTTAACTTTCGCTTCAAGTTGAATAGGCAAGTTTGTTGATAAACCAGAACTCTCAAATGATAAAAAAAACTTAATAGCTAGTGGCATTATTAGATAATAAACTAACATTCCACCTAAAAAGAATAAGATTGGAGTTAAAATTAAATAAGGAAGGATTGCATTTTTTTCATGTTTATAAAGTCCTGGTGCAATGAATTTCCATATTTGCATTAGAATAAATGGACAAGTTACAAAAAATGCAGCAAAAAAAGAAACCTTGAGGTAAGTTAAGAATGTTTCTTGTAGCGCAGTGAAAATTAATCTTCTGTCTGATCCATCGTTTTTTACTGCTTTTGCGAAAGGTTCAACTAAAAATCCATATAAATGTTCAGCAAAAAAATAACATCCTATAAAAAAAATTATCAAAAATATGAAGCTATGAATTAATCTTTTTCTAAGCTCTGCTAGATGACTTATAAAGCCACTTTCATTTTCTTCATGACTCATCTTTTTTTTCTTCTTTATTTTCTATATTATTATCTTCGATATCAATATTTGAAACTTCATTTTGAATATTATTAATATGTTTTTTAGCAGTTCCGATCCAGGAGCCAACTTTTTTCAACATTATGGGAAAATCTTTTGGTCCTAAAACAATTATTGCAATTGCTACTACAATTAAAATCTCAAACCAACCAATAGTAGGCATGTGATTTATTCTTTTTTATTTGTATCTTGATTTTCGTCGGAAATATTTTTAGGCTCAGTATCATCGGAGACATCTGAAGCCATCCCTTTTTTGAAACTTTTAATACCCTTAGCTACATCACCCATTAAACTAGATATTTTACCTCTTCCAAAGAGTAGTACTACAAGTATTACAACGATTGCTATTTGCCAAATTCCAATGCTCATATAAAACTTATAACCTTTTTATTAGTGATTTAAAAGTATCTTTTTTTTGTATAATTTAATCTAACTATCTATTTGTTATCTTCTTTATCTAAAGTGCTACTTAACATTTCATCAATATTGGAGTAAATATCCTCTTTTTTATCATCTTGTTTTTCTTTATAAAATTTTCCAGTTCCAAAGATTGCATTATCTATATTTGAACTATCAATTAAGCCCGCTGCTCCTAATTCATCTACAGTTGGTAAATCTGACAATTTTTGAAGATTAAAATGACTTAAAAAATCATCGGTAGTAATATATTGAATAGGTTTTCCCGGAATATCTTTTCTTCCACCAGGTTTTACCCAATTTAATTCCATTAATATTTCAAGTGTATTAACTCCAAAAGCCACTCCTCTTATTTCTTCAATTTCAGCTCTTGTAACTGGCTGATGATAGACAATAATAGACAGAGTCTCAATTGCAGCTCTTGATAATTTTTTTTCAACTGTTTTTTCTTGAGACATGAGATTAGATAAATTAGGTGAAGTTCTAAAAGACCATTTTTTTGAAATACATACTAAATTAATACCACGGACTGAATATTCTGATTGCAACTTTAATAAAGCTTTTTCTACATCAGTTTTTTTGGAAATCTTACTTTCAATAGTTTCAATATTTAATGGCTCTGCTGCGGCAAAAACTACTGCTTCAATTTCTTTTTCTAAAGAAGATAATTTTGTAGGAAAATTAATTATATTATCTCTCTTTTTTATTTTTTTTTTAATCATTTATTTTCTCGAATATAAATATCATCAAAAAGTTTTTTCTGTTTAATTTTTAAATTTCCCTCTTTAACAAGTTCTAAGGATCCTGCAAATATGCCAGCTTTTCCTGTTGTTTTATATCTAGACTCTTTCATAAAATTTTTTGGTATTAGATCATCTAGTTTTTTCCATTCAATCAGTTTACCAAAAAAATTTTTTATAGTTTTAATTCCTTCTTCAGTTGTAAAGACAGGTAATTTCGGAATATTAATTTTTTGAAAATCTTTTGTCATGATTATAGTTGAATAAGTTTTTAATAATTCAAATAAATTTAATTTATACTCACTATTATATATTGGATTAACTCCAGATTTGCTTCCCCTAGTTCTGATTTCTCTGCCCAATCTTTTTCTTTTAAGCATTTGATCTGATAATAATCGGATTAACTCTAATTTTTTTAATTGTAATTTTAATTTTTCAGCTACTTCTTGAACTTTAAAATCTTCTTCAGGTGTTCCTGGTAATAATAATTTAGATTTTAAATAAGCTAACCATGTGGCCATTAATAAATATTCTGATGCAATTTCTAAATTTAAATCTTTTTCTTGAATTATAAAATCATGAAATTGATCAGCTAATTTTGTAATTGATATATCTTCCAAATTAACTTTTTGGGCTTTTGCTAAATCTAACAAAACATCAATTGGACCATTATAATTTTCAATATCTACACTAAATAGCGTAGAATCATTTTCTATCATTAAATAATATTATCTTAAAATTTTATAAAATTGTGATGTTTTTTTTGAAATAAACTTATTAATTAGTGGAGAATTTTGACCAACTATTTCCATCTCTTTAAATTTTCCATTACAATGTAATGCTAAATTACAACCTGCATTAAACGTCTTGATTGTATTATCTTTTAGTGATCCTTTAAGACTTTTCATTGATAAGTCATCTGAAATTAATATATTCTTAAAACCTATTTTGTTTCTAATTAACCTAATTAATCTTTTTGAATGAGTAACAGTATTATTTTTATCAATCTTGTTAAAAATGATGTGAGCAGTCATTGCAAAAAAAGTTTTTTTATTTTTAAAAGTATGAAAATCTTTTTTCAATAAATAATCTAAATTTTTATTAATTACTGGTGTAAAATGATGGCTGTCAACTTTAGCTAAACCATGCCCCGGTATATGCTTCATAATTGTACCGATAGCATTTTCATGAAAGTATTTAATACAATAATCACCTATTTTAGATACGATTCTAGGATTTTTTGAAAAGGATCTATCACCAATAATATTGGAGGCTCCTTTAATTCTTAAATCTAATACTGGAACAGTATTAATGTTTATACCCAATAATCTTAGCAAATAAGAAGTTTTATCAATGAACAACTTATAAAAAAAATTAAATTCTTTATAATTTTTAATATATTTTTTACCAAAAAATTCTGAAGTTAAATGATCAAATGATATTATATTTTTTAATCTATTTATACGGCCACCCTCTTGATCGACTAATATTGGGTACTTTTTATCTTTAAAGATTTTTCTAATTGAAGAGGTTAATTTTAAAGTTTGTTTTATATTTCTAATATTTCTTGTAAATAAAATTACACCCCAAGGTTTATATTTTCTTAAAAAATTTTTCTCCTTGTGTGAGAGTTTAATTGATTTAATTCCAATGATAAATGATCTTCGTCTATTCATTTGTTTCTAAGAGCTTCCAAAAATTAAATTTTTTCTTTTTTTTTGCACTTGATTGTTCAACATATTCAATAATATTTTTTGTATCATCCTCGAGAACAGGTATTTTTTTTGAAAAAATACTTATTTTTTGATCTATATTTTGTAGGGATCTATAAGAATTTTTTTTATTAATATCAGAAAAATAGTATCTTCCTGTTAAAAACAAGAATAAGAAAATAAAGAATATAAATATTAAGTATTTAATTTCTTTAAACATTACATTTTCTCTGGGGTAGAAACGCCAACAATATTCATACCAGACTTAATTACATTAGAAATTATTTTTAAAAAAACCAATTTGTCATCGTTTATTTTTTTCTGATCGTTAATAAATCGTTTATCAGGATTATCTTTACCTAAGTTCCAGTAAGAATGAAATAATGATGCCAAGTCATATAAATACGCTGGTATTCTATGTGGCTCTAGTTTATTAGTTGTTACATCTATACATTTTGGCCATTCAGATATTTTTTTTAAAATGTTTATTTCATCAATTGAGTATTTAAAGTCATAGTTATTGATCTTAATTTCAGAATTCAAATCTTTATCAATGTGTCTAAAAACTGATGCTATTCTTGCATAACAATATTGGACATAAAATAAGGGATTGTCTTTAGATTTTTCGATAACATTATCAAAGTCAAAATCAAGTTCCACGTCACTACTTCTATTTAACATAATAAATCTAGTAGCATCTTTTCCAACTTCATTAATTAAATCATCCACAGTTATATAATCCCCTTTTCTTTTTGACATTTTAAAAGGTTTTTTATCTTTGATAAGTTTAACTAGTTGACTTACTTTACAAATTAATTTCCCCTTTGAATTTGATAATGCATCTACAGATGATGAAATTCTTTTAATATAACCAGAGTGATCTGCTCCCAGAATATTAATTAAAAAATCAAAATTTCTATCTAATTTATTTTTATGATATGCAACATCGCTAGCAAAATAAGTCCATGAGCCATCGGTCTTTTGTAGAGCCCTATCTTTATCGTCACCAAAATCAGTTGACCTAAAAAGTAATTGTTCTCTCTCTACCCATTTATCATTATCTTTACCAACAGGAGCCTTGATTTTTCCTTTATAAACAAATTTTGTTTTTTGAAGATAATCAACAACTTTTTCTACTTCTTGATTGTTAACTATTTTTTTTTCGCTTACAAAATTATCATGATTTATACCTAAAATATTAAGATTATTTTTAATTAGCTTAAGTGCTTCGTCTATTGATAACTCAGTTAGTTTTTCAGCAATTTTGTCAAAATCTTCAAAATTAATATCTTTATTTGCACTAATTATATTCTGAGCAAAACTGATTAAATAATCTCCTGGATATAGATCATCATTGTCCAAAGGGAAAGGTTCCTTAAAAAGGTTTTCTCTAATTCTAAGATAAACAGATTTTGTAAAATTTACAATTTGATTACCATAGTCATTAACATAATATTCTTTTGTAACTTTGTGTTTATTAAATGATAAAACATTTCCAATTACATCACCTAATATAGCTCCACGGCAATGTCCGACGTGCAAGGGTCCTGTTGGATTAGCTGAGACAAATTCTATCAAGTAATTTTTTTTATTTTCATTACTATTAATTCCATAATTATCAGAGACTTTAATTACACTTTGAACAAAATTTGTCCAAAAGACTGGTTTAAATTTAATATTTATAAAACCTGGCTTTACTATTGTAATATCATCAATTAAATCATCACTTTCTTTTATAAGTTTTGCCAATAATTTAGCTAATTCTAATGGAAGTTTATTATTTAATTTTGACAAAAACATTGCGACATTTGTTGAAATGTCACTGTTAAACTTTTCTGGAG
>MDTB01129567.1_pt1 | contig 13072 bp, 11 predicted proteins | sample 811161 | NCBI WGS metagenome assembly MDTB01 (sample SAMN05326650, study PRJNA326480) | marine metagenome | isolation source: seawater | place: Mediterranean Sea | collected 2009 | reverse complement strand
TGAAAAAGCTTTGAAATCACTGACTAATCACCGTGAATATATGAAAGGAAAGGGTAAGCTACTGTATGAAGGTTCGCTGCCTGAAGGTGCTGACAATGCTACTTTCTTCCCGCCTACTTTGTATGAAATTGAAAACATCAATGTGCTTGAGCGTGAAGTATTCGGCCCGGTAGTGCATATTGTGCGCTTTAAAGGTACCGAGATTGAAAACGTTGTTAAGGAAATCAACAGCACCGGTTACGGACTGACCATGGGTATCCACACGCGTATCGAAGACCGTGCACATGAACTTGCTACACTAAGTCGTGCGGGTAACGTTTATATTAATCGTAACCAGATTGGTGCGATTGTTGGCGTACAACCTTTCGGTGGTCGGGGGTTGTCAGGTACTGGACCTAAAGCAGGCGGTCCCAATTATCTGCCACGCCTGATGATGGAGCGGGCTACGCCTAAGCCTTCTCAGGTTAAAGATCTTGACCAGCTTGATGAAGCACTGTCGGGTGATGAAAAAGACGCAAAAGAAGCGGCGAAGCTGATGGACAACGGTTTAGCGGTCGAAGCAAAATGGCGTCATACTCCACTTAACGACCGGTTGTCGAATGTGCGCCAGCTGCTGGCAAAAATTGCCAAAGTAGATATTGTTGAAGAGCTGGCCGACGACCTTAACCGGACCTTGGCTACCTCGCGTCAACAGCTGATTTCTATCGAACGCCGCTTGAAAAACCCCAAAACACTGCCAGGGCCGACGGGTGAGTCGAACATGCTGCACCTTGAACCGCGCGGTATACTGGTATGCTTTGCTGACAAAGGTGTAACCTTTGAATACTGGACATTGTCTATTGTGACAGCGTTGGCGACGGGTAATATTGTTGTATCAGTGGTCTCTGACTTATTCTATGAAGAAGCTCTGGAGTTTCAGAAAAAGTTCAACGCGACAGGCGCACCGAAAGGGGTATTACAGGTAGCGCGGCTTAAGCACCTTGATGCATTGCTTAAAGATGAAGATTTGGCTGGGGTAGTGGTAGATTCTCATACCGAAAGAACCGCGCAAATCTCAGCGATGCTAGCCTCGCGTGAGGGAGGAGCCATTCTGCCGGTTATTACTTCAGAATATCACGACAATCTGATTCAACGTCTGGTGACCGAGAAAACGGTCAGTATTGATACCACAGCATCAGGCGGTAACACGTCGCTGATGACGTTGGAAGAAGATGAAGAAGAAGATATGTAATCTGGTAATTTAGCGATAGTGAAACAAAAAGCCCCGACGTTTAAGTCGGGGCTTTTTTATGTTCAAAGCTAAAGCCTGACAAGCTTTAGCAACGACGCTCGGTTTAACCAGATTTAAAAATCATGCTTTGCCAATCCTTTTAGCCGCCCATAGAAGATGAAAAGCTAAATAAGCAGATTATACCCACTCACTACTGCGTCCGCGCTTTTTAGGAATATAGGTTAAAATAACACCTAGCAAAATACCTGCGCCCGCCACCATACCACCGCGGGTAAACCACTTAATCATTTCATCCTTTTCCTGATTTTCAAGCTTGGTAGAAAGCTGTTTTATTTCCCGGCTCTGAGTGTCTGTGGCGCTGGAAAGCTGGGTTAACTTTTGACGGGCTTCGGATAACTGGCGTTTTAAACGTCCGTTTTCTGATTGTAAGCCCTGTTGGGACGCCTGACTATCTGCCAGCTTTTGGCTGATGATAGGAAGTTGTTCAGCCCGGGACATCTCATCACTGACAAACTTTGATTCTACCCAACCGGTACGATCCTCTGTGTGCTCGCGAATTTGCATAAACTCTGCGTTACGATCATTTTTTAAAATAGTAATAGGCGTTCCGGCTTCAATACTGCCCAGAATGCGGTAGTTACGTCCTGGCCCGGTATGCATAAATACATACAAATCATCCCGGATGTAATGAGAGGAAGACGGCTCCATTTTTGGAGCATCCTGTAGGCCAAACGCCTGAAAAGACAACGCGATCAACATGACCGTAAGCCACTTTCGTAACATAAAGAATCCGTAAACTTGTTAAACCAGCAAAAGATGTTAGAGACTGTGGGTACGAAAGGCAAGTGTCATGCCGCTCACAGAACGATTGAATCAGCCATTTGGTCTTGATTTGTGCAAGTTACCCCGATTTTGCCTCCAACACCAGTCCACCCATTGCCAATTCTCGCTGGCAGGGGTAAGGTGTCTGCATTATTAATTCTGCAGCCTGTTTACCTACTTCATGGCCGAAATTGAACTCAAATTTGTTACTCCGCGCCACACCGTTAATGCTTTTGCAGACAATGTTATCCCTGCGCTGACTCAGCTTGGTATGCAGGTGGCAAAAGCCCGGCATATGCAGCTGCAAAATGATTACTACGATACCCCAGAGCACGACTTTCAAAAAAACAAAATTGGCTTTAGGGTGCGAGGCAACGATGGGGTTTTTGAACAAACATTAAAAACTCAGGGAAAAGTCAGCGGAGGGCTTCACGAACGCGCTGAATATAATATTGACCTCGATAGCTCACACCCAGACTTAACATTGTTCGATCAGCACGTCTGGCCCGCTAAATTTGATGCACGTGCTGCAAATGCAAAATTAGAGCGTCAATTTTCAACCAATTTTACCCGTACCGCATATGATGTGAGTTTCGACGGTTCGTTGATTGAGGTAGTGCTTGATGAAGGCGAGGCGACTACCGGCAAAGCTCAATCGCCTATAAACGAGATTGAGCTGGAAGTAAAAAAAGGTGGAGTAAGCGCCTTATTTGCCATTGCTGAAGTGATTAATAGTATTTTACCGGTCACTGTATCGGATGTTTCAAAAGCCGCGCAGGGTTATCAGTTGTTAAACGGGGTAAAAGCGCAGGTAGCGCCAATGCCAGACTTTTTGCCCTTGCCTTCTCAGGTTTCTACAGAAAAAGCGTTTACTATCGCGGCGCAGCATGCGCTAACTCATTGGCAACACCACGAACATCTTTATTTGCAAACCGGGTCGGTCAAAATGTTGGGCGAGGTAGCGCGGAGTATAAGATTGTTATTGCAGTGCGTTTCGTTGTACTTACCCGTATTACAATGTTCGCAGTTACTCGAATTACATAGCCTGTTAATGAAATATACGCCGCAGTGGTTATGGCAGGATGATTTACAATCATTACGCTATCTGGCTTCACGTAAAAGCTTGTTTCATAAGTGTCTGAGTCGTCATCCCTCACTGCAAAGCTATGTGCAAGGTCGTAAAGCGGGGCTGGTTCAGGCGCACGATCCTGAAGGTTTATTCTACTCAACGCAGTCTACTGAGATAAAACTCCGGGTCACCCAGTTGTTGCATGAACTGCCCTGGCGAAGCGAAGCGAATCACTATGCAATGCCCGCCATTGAGCACGCTCGGGGGTGGCTATCTCAGGGCTGGCAAACTGTGCAACAAAGTATGTCTACCACCCGGTCTATGGGCGCTGCAAATTACACGGCGATAGAAATTATATTGCGGCAAACATTATGGAGTGGATTTTTACTGGCCGATTTATTCAGCGGTGAAAGAGAAGCATTTCGTGCACCCTGGCTGGATATTTTAACCGGTATTGAAGAATTAAAAGCACTTATGATGCTGGACAGCATTATTGAAGATACTGAACCCGAAGAGGCAAGTAAACTTAACCACTGGGTTGCTCAGAAAACCCATAGCTTGCTTACGGTTATGGAGCGCACCCGCCAAATGGGCATGCAGGGAGATACCTACTGGTAGCCGCAATGATGTATCAAATAGACAAAGGACGGTGCCATGCCTGAATATACCACCTGGATGTTTTATAGTTTATTGGGGCTGGGACTGGCTTGGCTTTGCGCAGGCGTGGTATTGCTGCGGATGCAGTCAGCACTTGTTGGCAGAAAATGGTTATGGTTAAGCTGGTGTGTGTGGCCTTTAAGTTTAACAGACGAAGCAGTAGCCCTGGCTTCGGATAGCTGGCTGTCGCTCTACGGATTAACTGACTGGGTCCCCGTTTTATTAATGACACTGTTTTACCGGGCTTTAAAGCCACGCCTCATTGCGCAGGTTCGTCCGGTTAAGTGGGTATCCTGGCTGCCAGTTTGCTTATGCCTGGCTTTACAACTGCCCTTGGCGCTAAGCGGCTTGCCCGAAAAGCAACGTTTGTTAGCAGGTGGGCCTGTAGGGCATCCTCTTGATTTTTGGCCGGTGTATGCCATTGCTTTATTGGTCTGTTTTGGTGTTTTAGTTTTGGGGTTGCTTATCACCGAAACGGTGCAGAATTATCATAAATATCTTTACCAGCGGGTCACTTGTCCCACCGATTACAAAATACGGTATGTGGTGCCAGCGATGTCGTCAATGGTGGCGATTGGGGGTGTTCTTACGTTATTAGTCACAGCGGTTACCTTTGGTTTTCTGAATATCATGCTGTGGCAAAATGGGGTGGGGCTTATCTTTGCTATCGCCACGCTAAGCGTACTGTATTTGCTTATTATTCCACAGCGAACCTCTCCGTGTCCTATTGACTATGCGCAGGTCGACGAGCAACACGCAGAACAGATTTTAATGCAAGAGACGGTCAATAAATCTCGCTAAAAGCCTGACCAACCCGCTTAGCTGAATGCGTTTAAAAGGATATTTCGGGTAAAGCTTTTACGCAGATAAAAACCTCGCGGCCGAGTGCGGATGCGCTCGCCTTCAGGTCCTAACGCATCCGTAAGCACGCTACCGTTAGCGGCTTTAGGCCGAAGCTGCAGTGCTTGCCCCTGGCGCGCGGTAATTTGTTCTACCTGACCCAGGACTATTTGCTCGGTGAGTTCTTCCCAGTCGGCCTGTAATAGCGCATTTTCACTGACATTCGGGGACCACAAAATAGCATTTGCCACCCTTCGTTGTGCCACGGGTAAGCGACGATCTCCTTCTACCGGAAGCCACAGAACCTGGCCTAGTTTGTTTTTTACATTGCTGCGCTCCCAGGTTATGCCCGGCGCTCCCATAAGGGGTGCGTAACAAACGTAGGTTGTTTCAAGAGGTTGCCAGTGAGCATCAATAGGTACAGTTTTTAACTCTACGCCGAGCTCAGGAAAATCTTGCTGAGGCCGTGAACCAGCGCTGGCGCCTAACCACAATTCCAATAACTGGCCTTGCCAGCCTTTATGTCGTTGCAGGTTATCCGGAACGCTTATGTTCGCCATTTGCGCAAGTTCGCCTAAACTTAAACCGGCAATACGCTGACAGCGGGTCAGTAAGTCGTCAATATTGCATGGGCCAGTAGAAGGCGGCTGCATTCAGATTCCTCTTGATCAATATACCAGGCTAAGCTGAAAAATATCTACATGCCGGTTAGTGTACCGTCTCACCGCGTCAATACAAGGCTGGGTAAGGGCTGGCAGATACCCCATAGCGCTATTTAGGTTAAGGTTATCAGCCCGTTAATAACCAAAGCGGCATTAATACTTTGAAAGGCTAACAGTTTATGGTCAAATGCTAGAATACTAAAGGTTATCGTGCCCGGGAGTCTAAGTGATAGATACCGATGGATTCCGTGCGAATGTGGGCATAGTGATTTGCAACAAAATGGGTCAGATATTTTGGGCAAGACGTTATGGTCAGCATTCATGGCAGTTTCCACAAGGCGGAATCGATGAAGGGGAAACTGCAGAACAAGCAATGTACAGGGAGTTGCACGAAGAGGTAGGGTTACGCCCTAAAGATGTGACAATTTTAAGTGTAACCCGTAATTGGTTACGTTATAAATTGCCAAAACGTCTGATTCGTCAGGGCAGCAACCCCGTTTGTATAGGTCAAAAACAAAAATGGTTTTTGTTGCAGCTAGACTGCGCCGAAACCGACGTGGATGTACTGAAAACCGGACATCCTGAATTTGATGACTGGCGCTGGGTAAGTTACTGGTATCCAGTAAGAAATGTGGTGTCGTTTAAGCGCGATGTGTATCGTAAGGTTATGAAGGAGTTTGTCCCGGTTGCAATGCCAGCCTTAGGACGTTCGTCTTCTGGTCCTACGTCCAAACGTCAGCGAAAGCGCCACCGGGGTTGATGGCAGGAGACCGTTTACGTGACTAGCCAGGGCAGCATGCTTACAACATTGAAGCGTATTGTACAGGAAGTAATTCAAATTCCGGTACTTGACGAAGCTTTGTTGCGCCTTGCCAGCCGGGTCAAACAAGTTACCGGTGTGGATTCATGCTCGTTTTATCTGGCCGATTACGAGCAGCAGGTATTTGTTCTTAAAGCCACAGATGGTTTACAAAGCGACGCGGTCGAGCGTGTTCAAATTGGCTTTTCAGAAGGCCTGATTGGACTCGTCGGACAGCGCGAAGAGCCTCTCAATATCGAGGATGCGCATGAGCATCCTCGCTTCAAATATTATCCTGAAGTGCATGAAGAAGCTTTCAAAGCCTTTTTAGGAACCCCCATTATTCATCAACGCAAAGTGCTGGGTGTGATCACCATGCAGCATAAAGAGCGTCGTTTTTTTGATGAAGATGAAGAAGCGTTTTTAGTAACACTGGCTGCACAACTGGCGCTAGAGATCACCGGCGCCGAAGTTCGGGGCGCGCTATCAAGTGTCTCTATGCCTGAGGCGCAACCGCGTCAAAAAAAGGTCACAGGGATAGCAGGCTCCTCAGGGTTGGCGATTGGTGTGGGGTACTCCACCGACTCAACCATCGATCTTCGCCGTCTGGCTTTACGAAAAACAGATGACAAGCCGCGCGAAGTGCAGATGTACCGCCAAGCGGTCGACACTACCCGCAAACAGGTTGATGAATTATCTCGTCGACTTGATGACGATTTGCCTGATGACGTAAAAGCCATTTTCCAGTTGTATCATCACTTGCTTGATGCCAACAGTTTAGGTCGGGAAGTTGAAGCAAAAATACAGCAAAATTGGAATGCGGCGTCTTCGCTGAAAATGGTGGTAGAAGATTACGCTGCCCGTTTTCAAAGTATGGAAGACCCATACATGCAAGAGCGGGCGATTGATATCGTTGACTTATCCAACCGCATTTTAACTAATATTTTATTACAGTCTGAGGGCGAAGCGCCGCGTGTTCGCCAAGTTCAGAAAGACAGTATTCTGGTAGCTGAAGAAGTTTCAGCTACCATGTTGGCAGAGTTTCCCCAGCACTATCTTAAAGGTATTATTTCAATACGTGGTTCAAACAACTCTCATGCGGCGATTTTAGCGCGGGCAATGGGTGTTCCTGCGGTTATGGGCTGTCAAAGTGTGTCACCAAGCCTGTTAGACGGTAAAGAAATTCTGCTTGATGGCTATTCGGGCGAAATTATTATTTCTCCCGAGCGCAGTATTCGCAACGAATTTGTGATGCTGGTGGCCGAAGAGGCCTTACTTGATGAAAAAATAGATGCCGAAGCCAATCAGGAGTGTGAAAGCCAGGACGGCTGCAAAGTTGCGCTTTTGGTTAATGCGGGCTTATCGGTCGATATTGAAACTGTCGCGCGTAGTCTGGGTAAAGGCATTGGCCTGTATCGCACCGAAATTCCTTTTATGTTACGCGAAAGCTTTCCTTCTGAAAAAGAGCAAGCCAAGTTGTATCGGGAGGTACTTAGCTGTGTGCCTGAGCAGCAGGTGACGATGCGAACGTTAGATGTAGGGGGTGACAAACCTTTACCGTATTTTCCCATTAATGAGGAAAACCCGTTTTTGGGTTGGCGAGGGATACGCCTAACGCTTGACCATCCTGAAATTTTTCTGGTTCAAATTCGCGCCATGCTTAAGGCCAGTTTAGGTTTAGATAACTTACAAATAATGCTGCCGATGATTTCATCGGTCAATGAAGTCCAGGAAGCACGCCGACTGATTGACCAGGCATTTTACGAAGTTACCGAAGAGCTATCTGGCGGGCAGGACAAGCTTAAACGCCCGCGGTTAGGTATTATGCTAGAGGTACCTTCAGTGTTGTACCAGCTGCCTCAGCTGGCCCGTCATGTCGACTTTTTTTCTGTGGGCAGTAACGATTTAACTCAGTATTTGTTGGCGGTCGACCGTAACAATACCCGGGTGGCTGGGCTGTACAATAGTTATCACCCAGCGGTATTGAGCGCTCTTTACGATATTGTTAAGCAAGCCGATGCCAACCAGGTGCCGGTGACCATATGCGGTGAAATTGCCGGCGAACCGGGCGGGGCGATTTTATTAATGGCAATGGGGTATCGGCGGCTGAGCATGAACACCCACAATCTACGCAAAATTAACTGGGTTATACGCAATGTAAACCTGGCCGAAAGCCAGCGTTTGCTGTCATGCGCTTTAACTTGCCATACCCATGACGAAGTGTTTTGTTATATTAATGATTACTTGGATAGCAAAGGCTTAGGGGGGTTAATTCGCGCAGGCTCATAAGTTTTGGCCGGTGCTAATCTCTTCTGTTTTCCGCACGCTAATTTCACGTTCCTGACCGCTAAATTCACTTTTGTGTGTTAGTCTGGCTGCCGCCAAATCTGCGGCGTTAAAACAGTCTTCATCATATTTTTGGGAGTAAAATATGGAACCGGTTTACCTGATTATCCTCAGCTGCATTGGTATTGGCGTGATTGTAGGCTTGCTGGCCGGGCTGCTGGGAATTGGGGGTGGGTTAATCATTGTGCCGGCATTATCTTATTTGCTGGTCCATTCGTTAAAACTCGACACCAACCTGGTTATGCCAATGGCAATCGCCACCTCGCTTTCGACCATTATTTTTACAGGAAGCTCTTCAGCGTTTGCTCATTACCGGCTAGGAAACTTAAGTCGTTATCTGGTGATATGGTGCGGGTTAGGTATTGCGGTCGGGGCGGTTTTAGGAGCCCAGGTTGCCAGCAGTATTTCCGGCCATACTTTAAAAAATGTGTTCGCGGTTCTGGTGATGCTGATTGCCTTGCAAATGGTGCTGGGACGCAGCAGTATGTCATCCTATACTGCCGGTAAACCGACACTGGGCGCAGTAGGCGCGGTGACCGGCTTTGTTAGCTCATTAATGGGTATTGGCGGTGGGGCGTTGTTGGTGCCAGCATTAGTCTGGTTTCAGGTAAATGTTCGCAAAGCTATTGGATGTGCTGCACTAAGCGGACTCATCATCGCCCTGTTTGGTACCGTGAGCTTTGTGGTCGCCGGTCTGGACAAACCTGAAATGCCAGCCGGTTCGCTAGGCTATGTGTATTTGCCGGCTACGGCTGGTATTGTTGCCTCGTCGATGATTACTGCGGGTATTGGTGCACGGCTAGGCCAAAAAATAGATACACGAATTTTAAAAAAGATGCTGGCGGTCCTGTTGGTACTGGTTAGTATACGAATGATTGTAGGAATAGAGTAAACCCATGGTGGAAAGTAGTTTTTTGGTGTTTCCGAATATAGACCCGATCATAGTGAGCTTAGGTCCGCTAAAAGTTCGCTGGTATGGGCTTATGTATTTGGTTGGATTTGTGGCGGCCTATTTACTGGCCCATAAACGGTTGGAACAGACCTCATGGAGCAAAGAACAGCTCGGCGATTTATTGTTCTGGAGTTTTGTGGGCGTGATTATAGGTGGTCGTGTTGGGTATGTGTTGTTTTACCAATTTGATTTATTTGTGGCCGACCCTCTCTACCTTTTCAAAATATGGACAGGAGGCATGTCGTTTCATGGCGGCCTGCTGGGGGTACTTACTGCCATGTACTGGCGTGCCAAAAAGATGAATGCGACCTTTTTGCAGGTAGGTGATTTTGTTGCGCCATTGGTACCCATAGGATTAGGCGCAGGCCGTATTGGTAATTTTTTGAATGCTGAATTGTGGGGCCGTCCTACAGACGTGCCCTGGGCTATTGTGTTTCCCAATGCCGGTAACGTTCCTCGTCACCCGTCACAGCTGTATGAATTTGCACTTGAAGGTGTGCTGTTATTTGTCATACTCTGGTTATATTCGGCCAAGCCCCGTCCGGTAGGCGCAGTCAGCGGTTTATTTTTATTAGGATACGGTGTATTTCGTTTCATAGTAGAATTTTTCCGCGAACCAGACGCCCATTTGGGGGTATACAGCTTTGGGCTAACCCAGGGGCAGCTATTGTCTCTGCCTATGATAGTACTGGGTATTTGGTTTATTGTTCGAGCTTATCAAAAAGAATCAAAAACGGCGGTAAAAGCCGGTAAGAAGTCGTAACTTATGAAAGAATATTTACAGCTGATGCAGCATGTACGCGAGCATGGGGTCAAAAAAGAAGATCGTACCGGAACCGGAACAATAAGCGTATTTGGTTATCAAATGCGGTTTAACCTGGCAGAAGGTTTTCCGTTGGTCACCACCAAAAAATGCCATCTGAAGTCAATTATTCATGAGTTACTCTGGTTTTTAAAAGGCGATACAAATATCGCTTATTTGCAAGAGCATGGTGTGTCTATCTGGAACGAATGGGCAACTGAAGCCGGCGAATTAGGCCCGGTGTATGGCGCTCAGTGGCGCAGCTGGCCCACCCCAAATGGCGATACTATTGATCAGATAAGTCAGGTCGTTGAGCAAATCAAATCTAACCCTGATTCAAGACGCCTGATTGTCAGTGCCTGGAATCCTGCGGTGTTGCCAGATGCCAGCCTATCTCCAACTCAAAATGCTGAGCAGGGCAGGCAGGCATTACCGCCCTGCCATACTATGTTTCAGTTTTATGTCCTTGACGGTCGCCTTTCGTGTCAGTTGTATCAGCGCAGCGCCGATGTGTTTTTAGGGGTTCCTTTCAATATTGCCAGTTATGCACTGCTGACCCTGATGGTGGCACAGGTGTGTAATTTAAAGCCGGGCGACTTTATTCATACGCTGGGCGATGCGCATTTGTATACCAACCATTTAGAACAGGCTGATCTTCAGTTATCCAGAGATCCGATGCCAGCCCCTGAAATGCAAATAAACCCTCAGGTTAACGACTTATTCGCCTTTAACTTTGAAGATTTCACTTTGCACAACTACCAGGCTCATCCGCATATAAAAGCCCCGGTCGCAGTTTAGGAACAGTCTATGTCCACAGCAGTGTTAATTTGTGATGACTCGGGGTTTGCGCGCAAGCAAATGGCCAGAGCACTGCCTGCGGGCTGGGATATTTCACTAAGCTTTGCCAACAATGGCGAAGAAGCGATTTCAGCTATTCGCAAGGGCGACGCTGACGTGGTCTTTCTGGATTTGACCATGCCGATAATGGATGGGTATGAAACGATGGAGATCATTCGGCGCAATGATCTTCCCTGTCTGGTTATTGTGGTTTCAGGCGACGTACAACCAGAAGCCCGGCAACGCATGATGGCGTTAGGGGCCCTGGACTTTATTCGAAAGCCCATAGACAATCAAAGGCTTACCGAATTATTAGCAAGCTATGGCATCTACAACGGTCAGCAGGCGCCCGCTACCAACCGATTGGGTTGCGCCCAGGGTAGCTCTGCAGAAGACAAACTTGATGCTTACCGCGAACTGGTTAACGTGGCCATGGGGCGTGCGGGTGAAAAATTGGCGCGGCTGTTGGGCGAATTTATCGACCTGCCAATTCCTAACGTTAACTTTATCGAAAGTAATGAGCTGCATATGGCCATTGCTGAAATTCATCACAACGAGCGGGTTTCTGCTGTTTCTAAAGGGTTCGTCAGCGCAGGTATTAAAGGCGAAGCACTGGTGATTTTTAATGACACCAATACCCATAATATTATTGAATTGCTTCAGTATCGCGGCAAACCAGACGAACCTCAGCTTCAGTTAGAAGCGCTTATGGATGTATCAAATATTTTGACAGGCGCGTGCCTTAACGCATTATCTGATCAGCTGGATGTTCAGTTTAGCCATTCTTTACCCGAGCTGCTAGGTCGTCACCGTGGTTTAGATACCCTGCTAAGCGATAACATCTCGCGCTGGAGCAAAGTTATGGCGGTTGAAATTGCCTACGGTATTAAAAGTCGTGATATCAGTTTTGATTTGCTGTTGTTGTTTCCTGATGATGCAATGGAAAAAATCTACACCCGGCTGGTTTCGATGGGGCAGCAGATATAATGACCAATACAAATTTATCCGCGAAATCCTGGCAAGAAGAATTGTTACGTTCACTGGAAGTGGGAATTGTTGTACTTAACGAACAATTTCAGGTTGAAGTCTGGAATCCGTTTATGGAAAACCACTCTGATATCCGGCCTTCCCAAATTTGCGGTCAGTCGCTATTTTCGCACTTTAGTGAAATAAATGAAGATTGGTTACGGGCCAAAGCCGATCCGGTATTTAACCTACATACCCCGGTATTTCTTATCTGGGAACAGCGCCCTTATTTGTTTCGGTTTGGCTCAAATCGTCCTATTACCTCAGATTCGGCCACCATGTATCAAAATGTGACCCTGTTTCCGTTGGGCACCAACGCCCAGGGCCAGGTTAACCGAATTTGTATGCTGGTGTACGATGTCACCGACCAGGCACTAGGGAAACTTCGGGTTGAACGCCTAAACGATGAGTTGAAGCATATGAGCCGGGTAGATGGCCTGACAGGCTTATATAACCGGCGTTATTGGCAAGAACGTTTTGACGCAATTTATAAGTTGTCTAAAAGACGGGAAACAAACGTTACCGCAGTTATGCTGGATATCGACCACTTTAAAAAGGTTAATGACACCTATGGCCATCAGGCCGGTGATAAAGTAATTAAAACCCTGGCAAAGCTGATTCAGCAGTGTATTCGTGAAACAGACCTGGCTGGTCGGTACGGCGGCGAAGAGTTTTCGCTGGTACTTCCCGATGCTAATGCACAACAAGCTATGCAGGTTGCTGAACGTATTCGGCTGGCAGTGCAGGGCACCCAGGTACAGCACGACGAGCATACGATCACCTTTACGGTAAGTTTAGGGCTGGCTCCTTTTTGTTCCGACAACCCCACGGCAATGGCCTGGCTTGAGCAGGCCGATCAGGCGCTTTATGATGCTAAAGCCAGCGGGCGAAATATGGCGATTACTTATACTCAGTAAGGCGGTGTAATCTGATATCGGCAGCCAATCAACGTATCAATAACGCCTGTTTTAGGGTGTGACGTAATTCTTGATAAGCCACCGGCTTTACCAGATGATAGCGAATACCCGC
>MDTB01076928.1_pt1 | contig 13072 bp, 5 predicted proteins | sample 811161 | NCBI WGS metagenome assembly MDTB01 (sample SAMN05326650, study PRJNA326480) | marine metagenome | isolation source: seawater | place: Mediterranean Sea | collected 2009 | reverse complement strand
TCAGTTATTTTATTCTTTTGAAGAGTAGGAATTATCATGAGTACTTTAAAAATAAATTATGCGTAAATTAAATTATATATGAGATACTCTTATTAAAATAATCATCTATTTATCATACCTTCATTGGTATAGACACTATATCACCTTTTTGTGTTTAATAATTGCTTAAAACTGTTTGCTAAATAATTTCGTTGCTCCGTGTCTCGCGCTTCAATGTCCAGGTCTCGTCCTCCCCCTTTACCGATCAAAGTCATGTACAAATCAGCATTTTTCCCGATCCCATTTTTTTTCAAACCTTCAGATTTTAACCCAACAGACACGGAAATTAAATCATCAAGGCGGATTGAGGATTCCAACTTTACCTTTGACTTATTTTTTCTTCCCTTTTGCCAATAGAGAACATTTCGTTTACGATCTAGCCATAACGTCCTATCCTGTGGCGCACTTTTACCAAATAACTTTCCAGAGGATGGAAATTTTCTAATTGCAATTCCTTCTTCTATTTCATCAAGAAACCTATTAAATATAGATTCTTCGTTTTCATCCTCTGGCTCCTCATTCCCTTTGTTTTTTTTCATATGTTCAAGGAATAAAGCAGCAGGCCCTTTCCCTTTTGTATTATTATTATTTTCTGCATCTTGTTCATTTGAACCATCACTATATTCTTCATCAGAGGAACCGCTATTTACTTCATCTGATGAATTATAATCATCTGGTCGCTCCCACACTGTTTCCTCAGTATCCCAATTCCAATAATATTCTTTTCCCTTGTGATCCATTTTTTCCCACCCATGTTTCTCCTCCTCTTCATCATCTGTTTCTTCTTCACCGCTATCCTCATCTTCGTCATCCTCATCTTCTTCTTCCTCCTCATCGTCGTCGTCTTTTTCGTCGTGATTGTCATCATTATCAGCATTCTTAGTATTTTGTTCTACCGTCGTACTAACATCCTCCTCATCTTCGCTCTCATCTTCGCTCTCATCATCGTCATAGTCTTGCTCATCTCTTTTTGGTGAAAATTTAGATTGTTTTTTCGTTTTTTGTAACAAATTTTCTCCAGTACCTTTTCGTGAAGTATCTTTACTGTTAGAAAAGCTAAATTCAGAATTACCTTCACCGAAAGTTCCACTCTCATCTAAATCATCGTCAGAGATTTTGAAAAATGAATCCATATCAGAAATAGCTTTTTTCTCTTTGTTATTACTGTTTGATATGGGATTAGTAGTTGATGACACCGATGATGGTTTTTTTTTCTTAACACTACTATCCCAATTACTAATGTCGCTGACATTACTATTGTTAACTTTAGATGATGTTTTAGGTGTTTTGTGTTCCATGGCCGCATTTTTATTATTAGTCTTATTGGCAGATACCGCATCTTCCTCGTCCTCGCTATCACGATCAAAATCATCATCATAAGGATTCTCATCTGAGGAGCTTAAAATTTGGCTCTTCGTTAATTGTGCGCTTCTATTTTGTAGCTTTTTCACCAAATCTTTTGCTTTTCCTAATGCATTTTGCGTCTTATCCAATTCCTGTTTGTTTATTTTGTCCTCAATCTCTAATTTTGATATTTTTTTCTTCTGGGCTTCAATATCCTTTAACAGAGCTTTTTCTTTTTCTTGTGACGACTTTTTCAATTTATCCAACGCGATTTTAACATCTTTTAAATCTCCTCTGACCAAATTCAATTCTATATCACTTCCACTTCTAGTTAAATCATCTTTCAATTTTTCGCATTTTTCATGCAATTGATCTTTTTCCAATGTCATTTTTTGCAGCATCTCCTGGCTTTCGGTATATGATGCCTTTACTGAATTGCATTCCTCTGTGGAAGATTGGAGTTTTGCCTTCAAACTATCATTTTCCTCATTGGCTTGTTCATATCTCTGAGAAAACTTTTTAAGCTTTTCCTTAGCCGCGTTGTGCATTTCTTTTTCACTTTTCAATTGTACAGCTAACTTTTCGTGTTTTTCCCTACTACTTGCGTCTTGCTCTTTTAAATTAGTTATTTCTGCATTAAGCTTTATTTCATTTTCATTTGTGTTTGTCTCATTATCCTTCAATTTCAATAAAAACTCATTGTTGTCTATTTTCAATTTTTCTAGAAGGCTTTCCAACCTATCTTTCTCTTCAAACGTACGATTAAGCTTCAATTCAATATTTTCTTTTTGGTCTTGCACATCATACAAGCTTTCTTTTGTTGATTTAACTATTTCATCAAGTTCCAATCGACGTTTTTTTGCTTTATCCAGTTGATTCATCATATTTTCATACTCCTCTTCTTTAAATTTAAGCTTTTGTCGACATTCGGTAAGTTCAACTTGTACTCTGTTCATTTGATTAGTAATAGAATTGTTTAAAGCGTCGTTTTCACCATCACCGGTTACATCATTTTCAATCGAACGTTTTTCAAACATCTCTTTCATTCCATCATAATCTTCCACCTTACGCTGATATTTTTTTTGCAATACAGAATATTCACGATGCAAAGCATTCATTTTCTCCTCCAATTCTACATTTAATTCCAATTCTACCTTTTGATCATCAATCTCATTTTGCAGTTTTTTGTTAAGTTTGGACATATCATCAATGTTATACTTATAAGCTGTACATTGTTCTTTTAATTTGAATATCTCTTCCTCGTGTGTGATAGTATTCTTCTGCTTATCATCGGAAGCGTTGTCACCAACAATATTACTTTTTTTATTAACTATCAATTTATAATTTTTTATTTCCTTATTCAAACGCTTTACTTCATTATCAAACTTTTTTAACATTTTCTTTCTTTCTCTTAATTTATTTGAAAGATCTGATATTGTTTTATCGGCTCGAATAAGTGTTGTGGACAGCTCAGCATTAGCACTTTTTTTAAAATTTTCAAATGCATTTTGCACATTTTTCATTTCAGTCTTCATTTCTACCTGGTTTGTATTTGATTCCTCCAGCTTCTTTCTTAATACCACTTCCTTCGTTTTGAATTCACCCTTCAGCTGATTTAATTTCAAAATAAGCTCTTCCTGGGACGATGTGCTATTATTTTTGTGTTCTTGTATCATCGATTGATGGGACTTTTTCATTTGCGCATTTTCCGCTTTTAGCCGTTCAACTGCAAGATTTGATAATTTTAGTTTCTCCTGCATATTTTCAATTTCTTTCTTGGCATTTTCAAGTTCCTTTGAATTCAATACAGTCCGACTGGTGCTACTTCTACTTCCACCACCACCACGAATATCTGATAAATTAAACGCAGGAGACTTATCTGAACTTGGCGAAACACGTCTCGGCGGTGCACTCGTACTCATTGGGCTACGATTTTGGCGGGATATTTCAGGTGTATTGTTGTTACTGTTGCTCTGGACCATGACTCCTTCTTGTTGACGAAAATAATTATTTTTACGCATAGCAGTATCTCTGCGAAGTGCTGCAACTTGGTCTCGAATTGATGAACGACTTGGAGAAAGCTCTCGTTCAGTATTGTTATTATTACTATTGTATACCGTGCTTCCTTCCTCGCTGATTGTTACTGTATCGTAACCTACATTTGCTGACCTTGGTCCTAACTTTTTAGCAACTTTATTTTCAACTGTTTTCCTGTACGATTTCCAAAGCTGCTCCAACCCCGAAGATGTTTCAGGGCGTGGTGGTATGGGTGGCGGAGGAGCATGACCTACATTACTTTGTATATTTGTATCGCTGGCATAATCCCAATAGTTTCCTAGCATTGCGCTATAGTTGTTATCCGACATTATGGAATCAATTATATGCAAATATTTTTGTGCGATGCTGTTTGTTGATATTTGTTCCTTTGTAATGTTAGATATCCCAATTACTATAATATGGCCATCCTTGTATATTTAATTCTTCATTTATTAGTATAATAAAATAAAATAAAAAATAAATTAATAATAATAACGACGAACGTGCGAGAAATATGAAATAGGACAATATCTCGTAGTCTGGTAGTATAATACCATGTATTATAATATTTTTTTTTAACAAGTAATAATACAGGTAGACGACTAATAATATGCGCCCAGGCAATATATTCGAATAGTGCCTGGAGTGCAATACCTGCAATAAAAAAAAAAAAAAGCAGCAGCAAAAAAATAATACTATAACTATTATTATTATTATTATACATTGGCCAAAATCTGCTGGCCCGGCTGGCTGGGCTGGCCCGCTGGCAATATATAATATAATATATTGTAAGTAAAATAAAACTATTGAATAAAAATAGCAATAACAAAAGATGTTCACGAATATATATATATATATATATACGCATATAAGGCGGTAATGCTCGTATTTGTATCAAAATTGATTATATTGTCTTACATGATGGCATTAACTGCTGCAGCGAGAAGAATACATACCTCTTCTGATGGGACGGTTAGAGAATATATAAATAAACAATGGATTGTTATTAGCACAACTCATGCAACCAATAATGAAATCCTTTTTTTACCTAGTCGTGAATTTAATGTTAATTTTGATGATGGTGAATTTTTGATTAATGATCTACCCGTGTTGGTGACAGCGAAAGGAAAATCACGTAAATCTGATGAAGAAATTGATGGTGATACAGGATTGACGATATGGGATGGTAGCATATTGCTTGCGAAGGCATTAGAATCATTTTTTGAAAATAACACTTTGCTTGGAAAAAATGTTTTAGAGTTAGGCTCCGGTGTTGGTGTAGTTGGCATCTCAGCTGCTGCTTTGGGGGGTAATGTCGTCATGACGGACTTGGAGTATACAAAAGATCAAATAGAAACAAATATAAAAAGAGCTCAGACAGTATGGGGTAATGAGGTAGGCGGAAACATGCATTTTCAAAAGCTTGATTGGTTAACTGACCACGAGTTGTACAATAATAATATACATAATAATAATGTAAAACAAGAATCATTTTTATATTATGAAAAATTTGATTATATACTTGGTGCTGATATAGTATGGCTAGAACCTTTGATTTTACCATTAGTACGGCTATTGGATGTGATTACAGCTGCTAATAAAAATTGTAAAGTATTGATTTCCTACCAATCAAGAAGTAAGAGAGCAGATGATATTCTGTTTCATAATTTAGCAAAAAAATTTGTTATAACAGAATTGGAAAAGCAACATTGGCCAAAAGGTTATGAAACAGAGAAAATTAAAATCATCATATTGACTCGTTTATCATAATATAATACGTACGCGCTTTATGATAGCCAGATAGAGAGCATTTTTGACAGAGAGCATTAAATAATATAAATTTACATATTTTATACGGAATTAGAATATCAACACACTCAGTAGAAATTTTTTGGTTCCATTTTACAGTGTCTACTAAATTTCCGTAGCCTTTGAGTACAGGAAAAGGGGAGTAAAACACATGTTATACTAAATCATAGATACTTAGTATACGAAAATATCGGGAATATCAAGGGATACCCCCTATTAATTTTAAGGTATTTTCCCAAATCGTTCGGATCTTAACAGCCGTGGGTCATTTTTATAAAAATATTTATTAAAATAATATAAACACAAAAATTTCATACGCAGGAAGACACACACACAAAATTTGATTTTTTCAAAAATTTATAGACGTCGGCATTATAACTTTACTTAGCCCGCTTTTTTTTGTTTTTTTTTTTGTTACTAGACTTATTTGCGTTGTTGTCCTTTTTCGACTTTCTTCTTCTATTACGTTGTCTATCAGCTTTTCCTTTCTTCATTGCTCGCAATGCGGCTGAAGATTTTTTTGCCTTTTCCTTCCGCTTCCTTTCATCGTTCAACATCTTTTTCTCCTCTTCGCGTTTCTTTGCCTCGGCTTGCTCATTTTTCATAATAGCTTCCAATGATGCTTGCTTAGTATCTTCATCCCTTTGATACCATTTAGTTTGGTGCCTATCCAACCTAGCATTGGTATATTTTTCTTCCTTCTTTTTCTTTGCTTCTACTTCCATGATTTCCATCAAACTAACAGCTGGTGGGCTTGATTGAGGTGTTGACCGACGGGAGCTAAGGCTATTTGATGCAACATTCTTCGGAGGCGTTGTCCCCCACGGAGAAAAGCTTGCTTTATCTGGACTACCATAACTCGATGGGTGCTGTATGAATGAACCTAAAGATAAGGACGGGCTATCATGCATAGGTGATTTTACACCGTTGCTACCGATTGACGATGGACCAATAGTTGGGGATGCAAATGCCGATGTTCTATTGCCATAACTATTTCTTTTGGGAGATACACCATACCCTGAAAGTCGCCGAAAGCCACTGCCTGAAATATTGATGCCCCTGGTGACAGGTGAGCTAGATTTTGCCATCATCATTGATTGTGACGATGGGCTGGAACCAACAGAAAAACGTTGATATTGCTGTTGTGATGACGGGCTTTTAACCATGTTGCTGTTATTACTGTATTTTGATGGTGTGTTTTGATATTTTACACTTCGATTTCCATTTGCAGAATTTGGTATGGATATTGGTTTTGAACCGGTACTAGTGAGGGACAATAAATCTTTCTTGGCAACGACTGGCCCGGAAATTGCAACTGTGCTTTTTTTCTCCCTTTTCGTTTTCCGTTGCATTTGTTTCCACCCAGTTTGTGTATTTGCATCTGCATTCTTGGCAGGTAGATTAGACGGTCCTTTCGTACTGTCATTACTACTGTTATCTCCTTGTTGGGATTCTTGCATCATAATGCTTAGTAAACTTGTTGCTTTTTTTTTCCCGCTATCTACTTTTGCCTCCACATTATTCCAAGACAACCTACGCGGCTTAGGTTGTGATGGGGTTTGCGAATTTTTGCTACTCAAAGCAGTTCCCGGTCCTCCACTTGAACTTCCTTTACTTTTACTCGCTTTACTACTGTCATGTTTCTCTTTGGTTTTATTTGCACATTTTTGATGCTTTACCATTTGCTTTTTATGGCGCTTTCCTCCGACGTGAGATTGGTATGCAGCTTCATCCATTAATTCTACATTACATATGGTGCAGAAACGTGTTGCAGTGCCGGCTGTTGATATCTTTTCCATTTTAAACAAACGTTCGCCACAATTGCCTTTGTATTTGTTTTTTCTGTTCATATCAATTTTCTTTATCTTCATCGAATCAGCAAAATTAAGTTCTCGGGAGACATCTTGGTGCAAATTATCTTTTTTTAATAGTTCCTTTCGTTTCGTTTCCGCATCAACCAGCTCAGGGGAAAGAAGCAACCATGCATCCAATTCTTTTAACTCTGTAGATAACAACGCTTTGCGTTCTATTTTGATCTTTTGATCCCCAGTTAATTTCTTAGCATCAAGCTTTTCCAATCTTGATATTTGCATTAATTTTTTCCGAATCGCCTTCACACGCCGCAAAATAACTCTCACAGATTGCGACGTAGGGGTCTTCGAACAAAGAATTTTTGCTTGTTGCGTCGGCACTGGCAATGGTGGTGGTTTGGGGTGCAAGCGCGGGCTCTCCTCTTGAAAATACTCTTCAATGAAATCAAAGAGCTGTTCCTCATGCTCAGATCCAACCATACCAACAGACGTTTGAAATCGCAAGATACTCAACTCCCGTGGTCTTGCTGCTACTAAAATGGCATCCAAATTCAAAAGCAAAAATTCCTTGCAGTAATTTGAAAGCAATTGACAATTAAACGCTTCCCCATATGCTAATATGTCGGCAAAATTATGAGCATCAACTAGTTTAGCTAGTGACACTTCACATAATTTTTGCAATGACGGGACTCTGCACGATTTTACGCCAAGATGCTGGCCAAAGGATTTATCGTCTTCAAAATCTTGGGTTACGTTAATATCAACGCTACCATTTAACAAGGATTGCGTATCATCAGTATCACTTTCGCCACCATCAGTGTTCGATATACTTAAATCAAATGTACTATCTTCATTTTCTACTGTTTCATCTGCCGAGTGGTATTCATTTAACACAGTGTTACAAGCCAGATCATTTCCTATTTCCTTTTCTTCGATGATCATTCCATCAATGTTTTCTAAGCGTGGACGTGACAGCGTGACAATAGCAGCCGTGTGTGTATCGCCACATGCAACAGCTGTTACGCGTTTCAAAGTGTGTACACTCTGTGGAATATGTGTCGATAGTCCACCACCTTCTGCTTTATTTACATGCCCTAATCCGGATGAATTGCCATTTCCATTGGAGCTCAAATCCCACGTGACCAAATCCCCTGTATCAATTACAGCTGCAACGTGTGTCAATCCAGCTGCAATTTTCGTTACATGTTTTCCACGTAAGGATCTAATTAACTTTGGTGCAACTAAAGACGGTGCTACATTGGAGCGCCAGGAATATACGTCTCCAGAGGTACTAACGGCGATGTTGTTATCTCTAGTACACGCAACATCTACAATACGGATTGCCCGAGGTATAACAAATACGCCATGCTGTACAGGGCTCAACCCATTTGCTTTTCTTAACTCTTCCGCTCCCGGAAATGAGACCCTACTTGGCTGTGAAAAATCATGTCCCCATTGCCATACACGCCCAGAGCTTTGTACAACACATGTACTGACCTCATTAGCTGAAACTTTTGCCACTTTTCTAGGTCTACCATCTCGCTTTGGCACTGACAAAGCTGCAACCCGTGTCGGCAATGGCCATATAATTTTTTTTTTCATATCTGATTTTGGATTGTTTTCATTTGTATTGCTATTGTATTTATCAATGTTATTGCTGCTACTATTGATTTGGTTGTTATTGTTGTTATTATTATTATTACTATTGCTTCGTCCACGAGAAATGTAGAAATTATTATTGCTACTACTGCTATTACTATTATTATTACTATTATTATTATTACTGTTGCTATTCGTGGAGAAAGATGTGGAAAGATTTTTTGTTTTCTTTTTCTTATGTTTCACATTATTCGGATGATAATGGCCTAATTGCCCATTTTCATTAGATCCCCAGGTATATAAATGACCTTCCTCCGTTACAGCTACAGAATGCGATAAACCTGCAGCAATTGCAACAACTACTTTCTTTTTCAAATCTCCTTCAACAAATTTTGGATAAGTACATATTTTATCTTCATCCAATGTTTTTTCGCTATGATGTCCAAGCTTCCCAAATTTTTCACCACCCCATGAAAACAATTGGCCAGTCGATGTTATGGCTAATGTATGATGTTTCGCAGTCGACACTTTTGACACTTTCCTTTTCATAAATGGACCTTCAATTAATATAGGCAACAAATGAGTTCTCTCATCTCCTGTGCCTAGGCGCCCACCTCTTCCAACACCCCATGCATATAAATTTCCATTTGCAGCAACCGCAAAGGTATTATATTTCGCAGCTGAGACTCCAACAACCGTTTCCCGTGACAACGCATCCACGCGTCGTGGTGAATTTTGTACATGAGTTTTACCAAAAATTCCATAACCTAGCTGTTGTTGAAATTGGCCAAATGTGAAAACATTTCCAATTCGCATTGCGCGTGAGCTACCAGTGGCAGCATGTAAAATATCCCGCAATGGCAAAGAGACTAGATCCAGCGGTGTATTCCCATCACGATCCGCTTCGCCTGGCATCATATGGCGACTTAAGCGCTGTCTTGCTGGAGCATCTAATTTTGCACCATTTTCAATTAGCATAAGGGCGACGCCAATTCGCTTATTGTACAAAGCTCGGTGTAGGGGCGTCCATCCAGATTCATGGTCGCATTTGTGGACATTGGCACCTTTGCTTATTAGATACTGTGCTAGTTTCGCGTGACCAAGGCTTGCACATAAATGTAATGGGGTGACGCCAGATCCATTAATTTCGTCGACAGAGTTACCATCTTTTAATAACCTTCGTAAGGAGTCAAAGTCATTAGCACGTGCAGCACTCCATACATCCCCATGGACAGTATCGTCGTTCATTACAGCTGCAAGTGGCCTGCAGGTCTCGACAATTTTTGCATCGGTAAAATCAATTTTATGCTCCATCTCTCCAAAAGAGTCACTATCCATAACGCTGAATGTTGACATAGTTTCTAAATAGAGTAACTTTGGATAAATAAACAACAATAAAAATATATAATAACTATCTAGTTAAAAGCCATAATAATATCTTATTATGTTTCTTTTTATATTATTGTTATTATTATTATTATTATTTTCCTTTAGGATATATATGCTGTTTTTAAATATATGATGATCGTTTCGTCATGAGATGATTGTTGTTGTTAGACTATACATCTTCCAATCATTGTATTATAACTTTGCATGCATTTCATTTTATTAATTACTTAAAATAATAATAGAAATTTAATTAATACCTGTATAAGGCCTAATAGTTGCAATCCTGTGGCACCTGGCAATAAGCCTAAGCATAATAAAAAAAATAACAAAATTATTATTCTAAATAATTCTAGACAAAATATGGAAGATTCAAACATACATAAACCAGACATAAATAACTGAAATATAATGTGAGATAATTAGTACAAACATACAGTAGTCTTTAATACCTCCCAATTATATTTTAATTTACTATGGCAACATCACCACCCCACCACCACCACCAGGTAATACTGTAAATTTAAATTCGTCTTCCATCCTTCTTCTTCTTCTTCTTTTTTTTTTTGTTTGCCTGGTTTGCTGCCAGTTGTTTGGCACTTCTTTGTTGGTATTTATTATATTATCTCTCTTTTAAAAAGTAAAAAATACATATATGTATATATGTGGGACGTATACAAACAGAGAGAAACTCAAACACACACATATATACATATATTCATTTGACGCGATAAAGAAATTCTTTGTAGATTTTATTTACAAATATATAAATTGATAAAAAATATTTTATACGTATATTAACATGGTAACAACAACAATGTTTCAAAATACATTTAACTTGTTATTCATATTAACTTGCCTTATCTTTCATACTACACGTTCATTTTATTTACCAGGTGTTGCACCACGTGATTTTAAAGATGGGGACGTTGTAGATTTGAAAGTGAATTCGATCACAAGCTTTATGACTAAATTGCCGTACAAGTATTACTCGTTGAAATTTTGCGAACCGGAAGGGGGTATTAAAGATATGGCTGAAACACTTGGTGAAGTACTTGGAGGTGACAGAATTGAAAATTCACCATATGAACTTTTTATGGGGAAAACTGAGTATTGCAAAGTTCTATGTACGAAGAAACTTAACAAGGCTGATCTTGCATTATTTCGAAAACGAATTGATCAACTTTACAGCGTAAATATGATCGTGGATAATTTACCAGGTGCTACTGAAATACCACCATCATTGAGCGGTGAAAAAGATAATATATTCTATGAAACAGGTTGGCCAATTGGGGGACACTACTGCCCAAACGAAAATGAAAGGGTTAAAGACAAATGTCCTGGGAAGAGAAAATATTATTTACACAATCATTTAAGCATGAAAATCGAATATCATCAGCCAGAGGAAGGTTATTTGGATTCGATAACGACAGATGATGGTACAGTCGTCGCTACAGAAAAAAAAGGAATTGAAAATAAAAAAACTGAAATTGCAAAACGAGTTGTAAAGTTTGAAATTGAGCCATTTAGTGTAAGGCATACACTAATACCAAATAAAAACGATCCTACGAAAAAACGTGCAGCATTGTGTACGGATCCTAGCAAGCAGCAATTAGTGCATTTGTGGGATGGGTATGAGCAAGATATCTCTACGGACAAAGAAACGAGTGTGACATATACGTATGATGTTGTCTGGATAGAAAATAAAGAGTTGAAATGGGCAAGTCGATGGGATGTATATTTAAGTATGGGTAATCGATACAAAGATGATGTTCATTGGTTTAGTATTGTTAACAGCTTGTTAATTGTATTGTTTTTAACGATGATGGTGGCGATGATTATGATGCGAACATTATATCGTGACTTGCAACGATACAATCGTATACCAACCGATGAAGAAAAAGCGGAGGAACAAGAGGAAAGTGGATGGAAACTTGTCCATGCGGATGTTTTTCGAGCACCACCAGCTTCGATGTTATTTTCCGTCATGGTTGGTACTGGTGTACAATGTTTCGGTTCTGCAATGGGTATATTAACCTTCTCTGCGTTGGGATTTTTAAGCCCTGCAAACCGAGGCAGCTTATTAACAGCGCTTGTAGTCGTCTTCGTAATCATGGGAATGGTTGGGGGGTATCACGCTGCAAGAATGTATAAAACATTCAAAGGTACAGCATGGCAATGTGTAACTCTATTAACTGCATTTGGTTTTCCAGGTGTGCTATTTGGATTCTTTTTCATATTAAATTTGTTCGTATGGGGTGAAGCTTCAACAGCTGCTGTTCCATTTCCAACAATGCTTGCCGTCATGGCGTTATGGTTTGGTGTTAGCGTACCATTGACCTTTTTTGGCGCTTTCCTTGGCTTTAGACGTAGTGCCTATGAATACCCAGTACGCACGGCTGATATTCCACGCCAAATCCCTCCACAAAGTTGGTACATGAATCCATTAATTGTGACATTAATTGGTGGCATGTTGCCATTTGGTGCTGTATTTGTTGAATTGTTTTTCATTTTAACAAGTATCTGGCTCGATCAATACTATTACGTATTTGGCTTTTTGCTAATTGTAGTGATAGTATTGTTAATCACTTGCGCTGAAATTACAATTGTTTTATGTTACTTTCAATTATGCGCTGAGGATTATCGTTGGTGGTGGCAATCTTTCCATGTTTCTGGTTCATCGGCTGTATATGTTTTCATGTACTCCGTTTATTATTTTTATACGCAATTAACTATAACAAATTCAACTGCCACTGCGTTGTTTTACGGATATACACTCATGATAAGCATTATTTTTTACTTTGTGACAGGCATTGTAGGCTTTAGTGCTATGTTTCATTTCAATCGTAAAATATTTGGTGCAGTAAAAGTTGATTGAACATGATTTATAATGTGAACAATTTAATATATAATATTAACCATCATATATATTTGGAGAGATATATATTTGTTTATTATATAATATATATATATTATATATATAAATCTGTGTGGGCCAAATGTTGAATACTATATCAATAATATAGAAAAAGCATTATTCATAAAAT
>MDTB01173337.1_pt1 | contig 13073 bp, 13 predicted proteins | sample 811161 | NCBI WGS metagenome assembly MDTB01 (sample SAMN05326650, study PRJNA326480) | marine metagenome | isolation source: seawater | place: Mediterranean Sea | collected 2009 | reverse complement strand
TGCAAGATTAAAGTCAAACATTGTATCTCTTGGTTCTACACTTCCTAAACTATTACAAATAGATGGTAAGTCCTATGAGATGAAAGGCAAACAAAAGATAGGTGTGCTTGCACAAGAGATTCAAGAAGTGTTTCCTGAACTTGTAAGTGAGGATGATAATAAAATGTTAGCAGTTAACTATCAAGGATTAGTGCCTGTGCTTATAAATGCATTGAAAGAGCAACAAAAAGAAATAGAAATACTTAAACAACAACAAGCAGAAATAAATCAGCTAAAAGAAGTTGGTAGATATCAAATTGCTGTTTCAAAAGGGGCAAGAACACAACTTTACAGGGTTGATACAAAAACTGGAATAATTGTTGAAGTAAATGAACGTGAACTAGAAAAAGTAAATTTTTAAAAAAACTAAAAAATATATTTACTATCAAAACATATATTTATTTAACAGTCATTTTTAACTTTTCTTTTGTAGCCACACAGATTGTTCCTAGTAATAGCTCGTACAACGAAAATATAATATGGCAAAATGTTTATACAGATGGAAATGCAGGAAAAGTCAACAGAGGTGTTGTTGACTCCCAAGGAAATGCTGCAGTTATATTTATGCCTGATAATGAATCACGTATTCATAAAATAAATGGCAACAATGGAGAATTAATTTGGTCAATAACAATTGAAAATACAGTTGGATTTGGGATTTCAGAAATTAATGACAACAACAGAGTTGATTATATTGTTTGTGGTGGAGTTGGTTCTTCGCAAGAAAGATGGATTGCTAGATTGAATGGAGAAAACGGTTCAATTGTGTGGAACAGAACATACAGTATTAATCAAGGAAATAATATGTTTGATGGAGTTAGAACAACAATTGTTGGTAGTGACGGATATATTTATGGTTCGGGTTTTGTGGGAGGTGATGAATCAAACACAATTTTTGTGGTATACGGAGGAAGTGCAATGGTAATAAAGGTAAATCCAAGCAACGGAAATGAAGTTTGGACACACATCAATGACCAGACAGAGTATGCCATGTCAATGGTTGAATCATCTAATGGGAATTTTTTTTATGGATCAACCAATTATGATGAAAATTTAACTCTTACCAAAATTAATAGTAATGGAACTGAAAGCTGGACAAGACAACTAGCAGGGACAGATTCCGTAATACCTGCTGATTTAGACATAACAAACGAGGATATAATTTTTTATGGAGGTCATTCATACAGAGATGGTAACGGCGAACCATTTGACTACACTTCCATAAGAATAGATTTAGAAGGAAATATTGATTGGATAAAAAATTATGCAGGTCCTAGAGGTTATAATTTGGAGTACATCAGAAACGAATTATACGGAATTAAAACTATTGAAAATGGAGTCTATTTATTTGGCGGAACTGGAGATGAAGATGAATCATATTCTGAAGATTCAAGTATGTATGAGTCATCAGATGTTTGGAATGGTTGGGTGTTATTTACTGATCATAATGGAAATATAATTCGAAGCGATGTTTTTTGTCATAACAATGTTAATACCGCAACTGAATATGGAGATATAACTGAGGACGGATATATGATTTTTAACGACACCGATGCTTTTGGTGATACTGAAGTTGGGGTTATGAGAATATTAAATCCGAGCTTATCAAAAAATGATATTTTACATGATTATAACACGTTTTTGTATCCAAACCCCACGTCTTTTTATTTAAATTTGGACGTTGATAAAAACTACCAAATAGTGGTTTGTGATATGTTAGGAAATAAAATATTTTCTCAATTTGGAAATAAAATTAATATTGAACATTTGCCTTCTGCCACATACATTGTAAGTATTGCAGACAAGGATAATGATGAAAAATTAATTTATAAAGTGATTAAAAATTAGTTATTTATCCCCAAATGAAATTAATTTTTAATTATTAGCCTTCCAAAAAAACAGAATTAAAACATTTAAAATTAATGTGATTAAAGTAAGTATTATGGTTAGTAAATGTAACATTGACCAAAGTTGATCATTCAAAGTATCTTTTGCATTGTTAATTACAGGTGTTATGAAAAAACATATTAACATTAACAAAACACTTATGAAAGTTAGGATTTTAAATATGTTTGGATTTGAATTGATAATATTAACTATTAATGCCCCTAAAGATATAAGAGCAATAATTAAAAAGAATTTGGGCCAAATGTATCTTAAAAAAATACTAGCATCTTGACCATTAATTATCTTGTTTACAGAAGGTGCTACTAAAATTGATTGAAATAAAATTATCCCAATTATAACCCCAGACAATATTAATGGTAAACTTTTCACAGCACAAATATATAAATGAGAAAAAATTAGTGCAATAATTAAATTAAAAGAACGGTTTTAAAAAATTTACTCTGTATTTGTGAAAGATTTAAAAAAAAATTAATAAAAAGTGATGATTATTTAATTTTATGTCGTACTCTTGACAAATTTTTAATAATGAAAGGAACAGTAAAATTTTTTAATTTCTCAAAAGGTTATGGCTTCATAACTACTGAAGAAGGATTTGACGTTTTTGTACACTCTAGCGCATTAAATGAAGGAACTAGTATAAGTGACGGAGACTCTGTTGAGTTTGAAGTTCAAGACGGAGAAAGAGGAAAATCAGCAATCAACGTACAGAAGGTCTAATCACAGCTTAATCATCTTATCTTTTTTTGATTTGCATGTTAGTGACAACTCACACCAAATTTTTTTAATCTCCAGTAATTATAAGGAAGTGGAGTAACATACCCTACTATCAACATAGAAATTACTGCATACCAGTTAAGAAATGCCCCGCCGGTGATTAACACGTCAGTAATATTCATAGTCACTTCCATGCCTAACATAGAAACAAAGCTCATTCCAATTGCGGTTTTAAAAGCTAATTTTAAACTCATTTGTTTGATAAGTATTATTGTCTCAAGAATAATAGAAGTTATTAAGCCATTAAATATTGCTAAACACATTACTGATAGTGTAGACAAATCGTGTTGAATATTTTGAAAGAAAAAAATTGTTCCAAAATCCCCAATTGAACATCCTAGTAAACACCAAAGTGTATTAACCCTTGCTTTTTTCCAAGTACTTTTACATTTCCAACTAATCATAAGATTTTAATATAGTAAACTACTCTAAAATTTATACAAGGGAAGCGTCTAATTGAATTTCGCAATTTAAAACGCCTGAAATAGGACAATTCATTTTTGATTCTAAAGCCAATTCTGCAAATTTTTCCTGCTTTATTTCAGGAACACTTGCTTTTATATCTAAATGGATAGAAACTACTTTTCCGTCTTCAAATAATAGTGTGGCGTCTGTAGATATTTTTTCAGGGCTAAAATTGGATTCATTAAGAACAAAACTTAGTTTCATATTAAAACAGCCAGCAAGAGCTGCAGCAATAAGTTCCTCGGGATTTGTCCCGAGTTTTCCATCCTCATTCTCAAATCTTGTCTTAAAGCTGTAGGGCATATTTTCAAATGCGCCACTTTGCGACGATAAAAGTCCTGAACCATTCGCTCCATCACCTGTCCAAACTGCATGTATTTTTCTTTTCATTGTTAATATTTAAATAAATCTGTTAATAAACATACTACATTTTAAATAAAAAAATAATAATCAATAAATCAATAAAAAACAAAATTTGATAACCCATAAAATACTTCTAAAAAGATTAAGTTTGGTTAAATGAAATAGATTTTTTTTTGATAAATCAACTTTTATTTTATTATGTATAGGAACAATAAAAGCAAAGGTTAAAATCCATATGCAAACAACTATTAGTCCAGTGATTATATTAACTAAATTTATAATAATAATGTTTTTGATTACAGAACAACAAATCTCAAAAACCATTACTGGACCAATAATATAAAATACTTTTTTTGAATATGTCGTATGATAAATTTTAAATCTTTTTTTATCAATTTCAATAAAGGTTGGATATACTACAAATTGAACAAGTAAAGAAACTGCAATCAAATATGAATTTGAAATTAAATCTATTAAATCTATAAATGTATATTCCAATATTTTAGATGATATTTTATATCCAATTTACAACTTGAAAAGGAACTTCAAATCTTTTCAAACCCCAACCAAAAAATATCTTAGGTTGCTCTGAATTAGCTGAAAATGCTACTGAAAATACGTCAAGAGAATTCTCATCTTTATTTAGAGGAACATTTAATCTAAGGATATCATCATCGCTATTATATGAGTATGTACCCCAATTAAAATTGCTCTTAGGTTTACTTATTATTACAGTTATTGTATTTCCTTTAGGAATTGTGAACAATGTGTATGAACCAGGTTCCAATATAAGATTATCGATTTGGATTTGTTTATAAACCTTGATTATGGTGGCCTCATTAGCACCTGTTCTCCAAATTTTATCATCTTGAACAACTTCTGAAAAAGTTCTCCCTCGAAGTTGTGGTCTACTATATGTAATCTCTACAATTTTTTCTGTTGATCTGAAAGAAGTTGGATAATATGTTTTATCCATAGGGCTTCTATCAAGTCCTCTAAAATTTTGAGAAATCAGAAAATTGTAACTGCTAATTAACATAATTATTGATAGGATTAGATTGTTTTTCATAAAAACTAAAATTTAAAAAGTTTAATAAGTTCCATTATAGATGGGATACAAAAGTCCGGTTTTATTTTACTTTTATCAAATATATTTTGTCTATATTTTCCAGTTTTAACTAAAATAGTTTTATAACCCATTTTTTGTCCACCTTCAATATCATTATGTAAATCATCACCTACTATGCATATTTTATTTGTTCCCAAATCAAAAGCAGCTAAATCAAAAAAACTTTTTTTTGGCTTTCCAATAGAAATTGCTTTTTTAGATGTTGAATATTCAAGACCCGCGACAAAAGCTCCACAATCAATTTTTAACTTGCCTTGCGATTGATAGTATTTACCTTTGTGAAGAGCAATAATTTCTGCACCGTTAATAACATCATTCATTAGTTCATTCATAAGACTAAAACTCCACTTTTCTCCAATATCACCAATAACAATCGCATCGATTTTTTTATTCTGCAATTGAAATTTTTTGTAATCTAACTTGGCATCTTCTGTCATTATGAGCTTACAGTTTTTTAGACCCATTTTTTTTATAGTCAAAACACCAGCATAATTTGATGTAATTACGTCTGAAATACTAATGTTTAATCCAATTTTTTTTAATTTTTCAACAAATAATTTTCTTGAAAGTGTTGAATTATTAGAAATAAACTTATAGGGAATACTGTTTTTTTTTAGCCAATCTATTGTTTCATTTGCTCCAGAAATAATATTTTCGTCTTCATAAAAAACACCATTTAAATCAAATAAAAATCCATCAAAATCCATTTTGAAATTGTAATTAATTTGACTTTAAATACTTTTCAAGCCATTTATCTTGTTCCCAAAGAACATGTAAAATACTCTCTTTTGATCTATAGCCATGGCTTTCTTTTGGAAGCATTACCAATCTTACTGTAGCCCCAAGACCTTTAAGTGCATTAAAATATCTTTCACTTTGCATCGGGTATGTCCCAGAGTTATTATCATCTTCACCATGTATTAATAACAATGGGGTTTTCATTTTATCTGCGTGCATAAACGGAGACATTGAATAATAGGTATTAGGAGCTTCCCAATAACTTCTTTCCTCACTTTGAAATCCAAACGGAGTTAAAGTTCTGTTGTAAGCTCCACTTCTAGCAATTCCAGCAGCAAATAAATCGCTGTGGGATAGTAAATTTGCTACCATAAATGCACCATAGCTATGTCCTCCGACAGCTATTCTGTTCCTATCTATATAACCTAACTTATCGACAGCGTCAATGGCCGCTTTTGCGTTGGCCACCAATTGAGTTCTAAAACTATCGTTTGGTTGATTTTCACCCTCACCTATAATTGGAAATGAAGCGTCATCTAAAACTACATACCCTTTTGAAATCCAATATATCATTGAACCATAATAAGGATATGTAAACTCATTTGAGTTTTTGGTGTTTTGTGAAGCGCTTTTTTTGTCTTTAAATTCTCTAGGGTAAGCCCAAAGAATCATTGGCATTTTTTCTTTTTTCGCAGTATCATAATTCATAGGTAAATACAAAATTCCAGAAAGTTCAACACCGTCATTTCTATAATACGTGATTTTTTCTTTGTATACATTATTTAAATCTGTAAATGGATTTTTAAGATTAGTGATTTTTTTTAAACTCCCATTTTTAAAGTTTTTAATGTAATAATTTGGAAAATCTTTTGGGGATTCAATTCTTACTGTAATTTCATTTGTAATTGGATCAAAGTTTCGAATAGATTCAACTTTATCTGTATATTTTGATTGATAAATTCTGCTTTTTTTAAAATCAACTGTGCTTACTTTGTCAATAAACGGAAATTGTCCATCAATTGAATATCCGGGACCTGATAAATATAAATATCCGTTATAGTTCATCAAAATATTCCTGTCATATTTATTTTTAATTTTTAGAAAATTTCCAGGGTCAGTATAAACATCTTGATAGTTTCTATCAGATATTATTTTTGGAGCAATTTTAGAATTTGATGGGTTAAAAGCATATGATTTCCTATTTCTAGTGTTCCACCAAGAATCATATGCAATTGCTAAATCATTGGTTCCCCAATCTATTCCGCTAAAACGATTAATAGTTTTAATCAAACTAATTCCCTTACCATTGAAAGGTGCATCAAGTTGAAATACCTCATCTCTATATTTAACATTTTTTGCTGGATCTCCTCCATCTAAAGCTTTCACATAAAATATCGTTGAGGGCTTGTCAGCTCTCCAACTAAAATTTCGTCTTTCGTCTGTTACAGACATAAATCCTATAGGTAGTTCCTCAATCAATGGAGATTTAATAAGATTTGTAACAAGCTCTCCGTCCTTACTGTAAACATCAGTTCGAGATGGAAATCGCCCATAAGTTACCAAATAAGAAAATGGTTTTTTTATCTGAGTAATCAAAACATAATTACCATCTGGAGACAAAGAAATACGCCTATACATTCCCTCACCAAGCCATTTGCTAATTTTTCCATTGATGTAGACTTTATATATTTCTGAAAGGGAAAGTTGTTCAAAATTATGCTCATCTGCTCTGTCCTTGAGTAAATCCTGATAAGTCCTGTTTTGCGCTTTTTCACCAAAGTTTGTGGATATGGTTGGTCCTTCAGGAACTGTATTCAACTTATCAATTAATGATTTTTTATTGGGAGATATTACCTTAACAAAAATAGATTTGCTGTCATGGTTCCAGTTTATAACATCGCCTAAATTTGCATTTAATATAGGATCCGTTAACCTGGATAATTTTCCAGTTTCAATATTTAACATCCAAAGCTCTACCCCATCTTTAGTAGTATTGGTCAGAGCTACTTTTTTTTGGTCAGGTGACCAAGAAATGTTACTTAATTTTGCATTTTCTGGTAATCCTTTAACATGAGAAATTTCTTGTTTTTTTTTCTTTAAATTTTTAATTTTAATGTTGTTGTAATATGTGACTCTACTTCCAATATTTGTTGCTGGATCAATTCGTAACCCACCTAATCTCATTTCTTTTACTGAAAGTTCTTCAATTGATTTATAATTATCCCTGAATAAAAACAATATGTAATTTTTTTCATCGTCATATTGAATTGAAGGTGGCCTGTCAAATTCCACAAGATTTAGAATCTCATTTGAAGGTTTTTGGTATTTAATATTTTCTTGCGCGTAAAGTCCAAAAGAAATTGCGAAAGAAATAAATAAAATTTTCTTTTTCATATATTTTTTTAAAGTTAAAAATCCTCCGATTACTGTTTACTGTTTACACAGCTTTTTGCTTCACCAGAGGATTAAATTAAAGATAGTAATTTAAAACAATTGAAGGTTATTAAATCTCAATTTCTAATTTCAAATAATTTATTTTTTAAATCTTCTAAATTGTTCCGATTTGTTTCAGTAAGAGGTAACTGGTTGGCATTAAGTAAATTTGGTCTTTCAAATGGATTGTTGTTTAAATTGAATAATGCCTCTGTACCATCATCAAAACTGATGTACTTGTGTGTTTTATTTCTAATTGTAAAATTTTGTTGTCCCAATTCAGAGTACACATATTCTCTAATTTCTTGTGAAGATGCAGAATTTAATAAATTATAAAAGCTTTTACTGTCATTAATGTTTGAAATATTCATGCCACACAGTTTTAATATTGTAGTAAATAAATCAGTCAAATTTATCAATGAATTCTCTTGAGTATTGCTTCTATTTACTTGGAAGCCACTTATAATCATCGGTACATTAATACCGCCCTGGTATAGAGTTCCCTTAACTCTTCTACTATTATATTGTTGCGAAACAGGATTTGGAGTGCCATTGTCTCCAATAAAAAGTATTGTTGTTTTTTCAAGTTCATCGGAATCTAAGCTAGATAACAATCTTCCAATTTCCGAATCCATTGCTTCTAGCATTGAAAAATAATAAGGAATTGGATTTTCATCAATACTGGCCTGATCAGAGGGTAATTGACCTAAAGAATGTAGATTTACTGGAGCTAGATGAAATGGAGTGTGTGGCGCATTGTATGCCAACCATAAAAACCATTCCTTTTCTTGATTTCTAATCCAATTTATAGCTTCATCTGTGAGTTTTGATGTAGTGTATTGATTTACATTTTCATTCACACCATTTTTATTTAATGTCCAGTTATAATAATCTTGAACTCCTCCCCCAATTATTCCAGAAAAAAACTCAACCCCAAGACTATTGGGGTGATTTAGAATTGGAGGTGTCCCTGCTAAATGCCATTTACCAATTAAGGCAGAACTATAATTTGTATTTTGATTTAAATAATTAAAAATTGTTGATTCATTTTCTGAAAGTCTGTCATTTACATTTAATACTTCAGTACGATAGCCATATTTTCCAGTAAGTATAGTTGCCCTTGTTGGAGTACAAACTGGATTTGACCAAACATTATTAAATGTAATTCCATTATCGATTAAGTTTTGGATAACGGGCATATTAGGTTTTTGATTTCCTACAGTATATCCTACAGACGCGTCTAAACCATAATCGTCAGCAATAATCAATATTATGTTACCGTTTTCATTATCTGCGATTTGGGAATTTTGATTGTCTAATGAATTTTCGTTTTTACATGAAAAAATTAAAAACAAGAAAAAACAAGAAAAATAATATCTGTAGAAATTTTTCATTTAATAAATATATTGATTTTAAAAATTCACTGTATTTTAGTATTTAACATGATTTTTAAAAAACTTACTACAGTAAAACTTTTGTGTAATTACATACTTGTTTTTTCATGCTTTAATTTAATAGCACAAGATAGAATAACAGGCAATTTATTTGCAACTAGGTCAGAAACAATCGCTAAAAATGGTATGGTTGCCACTAGTCATCCACTTGCAAGTCAAATAGGAGTTGAAATTTTAAAATCTGGTGGAAATGCAATTGATGCTGCAATTGCCGCAAATGCAGCCATAGGGCTGATGGAACCTACTGGAAATGGAATTGGTGGCGATTTATTCGCACTGGTTTGGATTGAAAAGGATAAAAAATTATATGGATTAAACGCAAGCGGTAGATCTCCAAGAAATTTAACGTTAAATTATTTCAAGGAAAATGAATATAAAAAAATCCCTTCTTATGGTGCATTATCTATTAGTGTACCAGGGTGTGTTGATGGATGGTTTGAATTACATGAAAAATTTGGAAAAATTAAAATGGAAGAAATTTTAGCCCCAGCTATTGACTATGCCAAGAATGGGTTTCCAGTTACTGAGTTAGTTTCATATTACATGAACTTATCATCCAGATTTTATTCAAGCTATCCCAATTTCAAAGAAACTTACCTTATAAACGGGAAATCACCAAAAAAAGGGCAAATTTTCAAAAACCCATACTTATCAAAGACGTTATCAATTATTTCAAAAAAAGGAAGAAAAGGATTTTATGAGGGTGAAATTGCGGAAAAAATTTCAGAGGCTGTAATTTCTCAAGGTGGTTTCATTTCAATTGAAGATTTAAAAAATCATAAGTCGGAATGGATTGAACCGGTATCTACAAATTATAGAGGATACGATATATGGGAGCTTCCACCCAACGGACAGGGAATTGCAGCACTTCAAATATTAAATATTCTTGAAGGATATGATATAAAGGCAATGGGTTTTGGTTCAGCTGAATACATTCATCATTTTGTAGAGGCTAAAAAAATTGCTTTTGCAGACAGGGCTAAATATTATTCTGACATGAAATTCAATGACATTCCAATTAAGTATTTGATTTCAAAAGAATATTCTGATGACAGAAGACAAGAGATCAATCCAAAAAGATCGGCAAGAAAAGTCTCTGCTGCAAACATTGAAAATGGTGATACAATCTATTTAACCACTGCAGACTCGGATGGAAATATGGTGTCATTAATTCAAAGTAATTATAGGGGCATGGGATCAGGAATAATCCCACAAGAACTCGGTTTTATGCTTCAAAACAGAGGTGAATTATTTACTCTTGAAGAAAATCATTTTAATGTATATGAGCCTTTAAAAAGACCTTTTCACACAATTATTCCAGCATTTATTACAAAAAACAATAAGCCTTTGATAAGTTTTGGATTAATGGGTGGGGCAATGCAACCCCAAGGGCATGCTCAAATTGTTATTAATTTGGTTGATTTTGGAATGAATCTTCAGGAAGCAGGTGACGCCCCTAGAATTAGACACTCTTCAGAACAGCAACCAACTGGTGGAATTATGTTAGATGGAGGAGAAATATCTTTAGAATCTGGGTTTAATTACAATGAAATTAGAAAACTAATGAAATATGGACATAAAGTCAATTATAGTCTTGGTTCTTTTGGAGGTTATCAAGCCATTAAGTACGATGATGAACTAGGAGTATACTTTGGAGCTTCTGAATCAAGAAAAGATGGGAATGCCATTGGATATTAAGATTAAATTCAATTGCTTCAAACAGGTATTTTGCACAGCATTAATTTTTCATTTCCTATGCGTACATTCTCAGTCAATCAAAGTAAAGGTTATTGACTCTCAAACTTTTGATTCAATTCCTTTTTCGACAATTTATTTTTCAAGTTCTAAAGGTATAATAAGTGATAAAAGTGGTGTTTTTGAATTAGTATTAAAAGAACAAATATCCGAAGACTCTATTTTTGTTTCATCAATGGGTTATGAAAAGGTTGCTTATTTATTAAGTGATTTTAACGACTCTATCATTTACTTAAAACCAAAACCTATCGAGTTAAATAATGTAATAGTTAATAATAAAATTTTAAAAACATCAGAAATTTTAAAAAAAGTAGTTGAAAATTTCAGCAATAATTATACTGAAAGTCCAAAGAAAAGTAAAATATTTTTTAGTAGGAAAATTAATGCAAAAATTGATGAATTTGGTTTAGAAAAATTTAAATCAAGCATTGATGAGATAAATGAGGTTTTTATAGATAGTATAATAAATTTTTTACCAAAAGAATCAACTACCGAAGTAGAAACACTTTGTTACTACTTTGAAAATAAAAATGATAGTATTAAGCAAAAGATAAACCTTTTAAAAGCCAGAGAAACATTTCAAAAAGAAAATGAATTAGTTAAGTCCTTAAATGATAGATTGGCTAATGCGCTCAGAACAAACCTAAAAACTGATTCTTATTTTAAGGTCCGATCTGGCATTTTTGGTGGGGATTTAGAAGTTGATGGTCTTGAACAAATTGATAGCACCAGCAAAGAATCATTAGAAAAATTTCAAAAAAAAGAATTAGAGAACAAGAAAAATTTTGCTCAAAGACAAAAACATTCTATTAAAAGTTTTAATGAGATCACTGAATTTTATTTTAATGACAATTCTGTGATTGATTTTTTTAGAAAGCCAAAAAAATATGACTTTTCAGATCCATCAACTGATTATTTAGGAGATGAAATGGTTTACATTATAAACTGTAAACCTAAAGGAAGAAATAAGTATTCTGCAAAGATTTTTGTTAACGCAGATGATTTTGCTGTTTTAAGAATTGATTATAAAAATGAAAAACCATTGTTCAAATTAAAATTATTGGGCGTTTTCATTAATCAATATTTAAGTGAAGGTAAAATTCTTTATTCAAAATTTAATAATAACAAATACCAACTATCATATTTGAAAGCAAGTTTTGGCCAATTAACAGGTTTTGATAGGCCGCTGAAGATTATTGAAAAAAATAAAAATGTTAAGGGAAGAAAAAAACAAAATCAAATATCATTTAAATTAGACTTTTCATTTAATCAAAATATTATTTCTGAGATTATGGTATTTGATTCATCAACTATCACCAATTATGATTATAGTACTTTAAAAGAAAACAACCAAATCTTGCCAAAATTTGTAGAAAAATTTGAAACAAATTTTTGGGATGAGCTCTAATTACGTTTATATATTTAATATTTTTATGTATGTTAAAATATTTCATCTTATTTTTTTCTCTAATTACTAATTCACAAGAATTAATAATAGGAAGTGAGAAAATCAGCCCAGGAATTGTTTTTATTTTTGAGGGTGCAATAAAAGATGAAATATTGCCACTTTCTAGTAATCTTAATGCCAATGAAACAAATGTTCATATAGAGGCGAGAGTAAATTGGGATATAAGTAATGTACCAGATGGAACGCCGCCTGGAGGATTTATACCATATTTAAAAATACATTCTAAAATAAAAAACCAGAGAACTGGTTTAAAAATATTTGTTGACTTAAAGCCGCATATCAATTTAGTAGATAATTTTCATTATGCTAGAAACATTTCACTTCCAGGGTTAACCAATGATTTATATGAAGTAGAATTTTATATAATTCCACCCACTTCGAATGAATTATCATTTCACAAAGACTGGTTCAAGAAATATGGAGCCATTCTGATTAATGATTACTCATATAAATATAGGAACGTAAATTTTCTAGAAATAACAAAGGCCACAAGAAAATAAATTAAAAAAGCACTATCTTTATTTAGAATTATTCTAAACAAGATGGT
>MDTB01164446.1_pt1 | contig 13073 bp, 17 predicted proteins | sample 811161 | NCBI WGS metagenome assembly MDTB01 (sample SAMN05326650, study PRJNA326480) | marine metagenome | isolation source: seawater | place: Mediterranean Sea | collected 2009 | reverse complement strand
GTTGATCCAGCGATTAATATGTTTAGCTTCGGCATCTTATATTATAGCAATTAAAAATTAAAAAAAAATTATCTTTTAGAGAATTGAAAACTTCTTCGAGCTTTTTTTCTACCAGGTTTTTTCCTCTCAACCGCTCTTGGATCTCTAGTAGTCAAATTTTCTAATTTTAAAGTGGTTTTAAGATTTTGATCAAACATTACAAGAGCTTTTGAAATACCATGAACCATAGCTCCTGCTTGTCCAGTGTGACCACCACCACTAACACTACATCTTACATCGTAACTGGTAGATTGATTTATTATATCAAAAGGTCTGGTTATTTGCATTTTATGATTTTCACTAACAAAATACTTGTCAAATAACTTCCCATTTACATAAATTTTTCCGGTACCCTTTTTAACCCATACTTTAGCGATTGATTTTTTTCTTCTCCCAGTAGCATATTTGCTATCTTTAAAATCTAAATTAATTTTTACTTTTTTTTCTTTTGTTTGAATATTTTCCATTATTAATTCTTTTTATTTTTTTTATTTAATTTACCAATATCAATAACTTCAGGATTTTGAGCACTATGCGGATGATCATTACCAGAATAGATTTTTAATTTTGTAAGTTGTTTTTTACCCAAGACACCTCCGGGTAGCATTCTTTTAACTGCTAACTTAAGAACTTCACCAGGTTTTTTTTTTAACAACTTTTCGGGAGTAGTTTCTTTTATTCCACCGGGATAACCAGTATGATTATAATATTTTTTATTTTGAAATTTTTTTCCAGTAAATTTTATATGTTCAATATTTTTCACAATAACAAAATCTCCATCGTTCATGTGTGGTGTAAATGTTGTTTTATTTTTACCTCTTATAATTTTTGAGATTATTGTAGCTATTCTTCCTACAACTGCATTTCTTGCGTCAATTTCATACCAGTCAGAAACTAATTGGTCTTTTTTAAGGAATTTTGTCATAGTGCGTGGATTAATACTATTATTAAAACTAAAGTCAATTTGATATTTATATTGAAAATATTGTCTTATCTGATAAAAAAAAATATCTACTGAGTAGATCCTATTGTCAGTTATAAACTGTTAAAGGAAATATCATGTATTTATCAGTAGATATTTAATCGTATTGTGTGCCTTGCTAAAAATTAGGGTACAAAAAAAGGAGTAATTATGACTGATAAAAAAAAGAAAGGCACTGATCCCAAAACTTATAAATTTGACACATTGAGTCTACACGCAGGTTATCAACCACATAAAAATGCTGGATCAAGACAAGTACCTATTTATCAAACAACATCTTATTTATTTGATGATGTTGACCATGCAGCAGCACTTTTTAATTTAGAGAGAGGTGGTCATATATACAGTCGAATTTCAAATCCAACTGTAGCAGTTCTGGAGGAGAGAGTTGCAGCTCTTGAAGGTGGAACAGCTGCTCTTGCCACTTCATCAGGAATGAGTGCAATCTTTCTAACAGTAATGACATTATGTGAAGCAGGAGATCATCTTGTAGTTTCATCTCAACTTTATGGGGGTACGGTAAATTTGTTTAGACTAACTTTGCCTAAATTTGGAATTAAATGCACATTTGTAAAACCCCGAGATACAGAAGGTTTTAAGAAAGCAATTCAAAAAAATACCAAAGGTATTTTTGGAGAACTTGTTGGAAATCCTGGAAATGAATTAATGAATATGCCTGAAATTGCTAAAATCGCACATGATGCTGGAATTCCTTTAATGATAGATGCAACATATCAAACGCCATATCTCTGTAAGCCTATTGAACACGGTGCTGATATTGTTGTTCATTCTCTTACAAAGTGGATGGCAGGTCATGGTTCCTCAATGGCAGGTATCTTAGTTGAAGGAGGAAATTTTGATTGGATGCAAAATGATAAATTCCCAACCATGACTGCTCCTTATGAAGGATATCATGGACTTTCTTTTGCAGAAGAGTTTGGTCCCACAGCGTTTACAATGAAAGCTAGGGCTGAAGGTATGAGAGACTTTGGACCATGTTTAAGTCCACAAAATGCGTGGAATGTTTTGCAAGGTATAGAAACTTTATCTGTAAGAATGCAAAAACATTGCTCAAATGCAGAAAAAATGGTTGAATATCTATTAGGTCACGAAAGTGTAGCATGGGTTTCTCATCCAAGTGTCCCTGATCATCCTGATAACGAACTCGCAAAAAAACTTTTACCTCATGGAAAAGGCTCTATGATAGCCTTTGGTATTAAAGGTGGTAAAGAAGCTGGAGAAGCTTTTATTAATAACGTCATGCTTGCTTCACATCTAGCTAATGTCGGGGATACAAGAACTTTAGTAATTCACCCAGCTTCAGCAACACATTCACAAATGGATGAGGCAACTTTAAAATTTGCTGGATTATCACAAGACATGATAAGACTATCAGTAGGTATTGAAGATATTGATGATATTAAGAATGATTTTGAAGCAGGCTTTAGGGCAGCTAAAAAACCTAGACTTGTTTCAAATCAATGAAATTTAAAGTAAATGGTGAAGAGGTTTTCGCCTCAACTGGTGGAAGACCATTTGATAAAAAAAAACCTCTTATAATATTTGTTCATGGTAGTGGATTGACTCATATGACATGGGTTCTTCAGACTAGATATTTTGCATTTCACGGCTATAGTGTCTTAGCTTTAGATATGCCAGGACATGGGTTATCAAGTGGAAAAAGCTTAAAAACAATAGAGGAAATGGCTGATTGGGTAAGTGATGTAATCGATTCAGTTGGTTATAAAGAAGCATCTCTAGTTGGGCATTCTCAAGGTTGTTTAGTTACAGTTGAGTGCACATCAAGAAACCCTGATAAAATAAAGACATTAAGTTTAATGGGTGGAGCCGGCGCTATACCAATGAATGCTGAATTATTATCTCTAGCAGAAAATAACGATCCTAAGGCAGTAGATTTAATGATGGATTGGGCACATGGTCCAGCTGGACATTTTGGTGGGCACCCTGTTCCTGGTTTATATCACATCAATACTGGCGGAATGTTAGCAAAATCTAGAACAATTAAAAATACTCTGGGTGTAGATTTTAGAGCTTGTGATAACTACAAAAATGGTTTCGAAGCAGCAAAAAAAATAAAAATACCTACTCTTTCCATACTTGCGACTGATGATAAAATGTGTCCTGTTAAAGAAGGTAAAAAATTAGCAAACCTAATAGAAGGAAGCCAAATAGATATTATAGATAATTGCGGACATATGATGTTATTAGAAGAAGCAGACCGAGTATTAAAAGTATTAAAAAAATTTATAACAGCAAATTATCCAGCCATAAACTAGCTACTTATCAAATTTATGAAAAAAAATTTTAGATTTTTCGATAGTAGACAAAAATATTTGCTATTTGTAACGACCACAAATGAAAAAAATATGATTGGAGATGCACTCAAACCAATCGTGCATTCATTAAAACCAAAATTCCCTTCTTTAAAAATTTTTGATGCGGGTATGGGTGATGGATCTTTATTAATGAATGTAATGAGACAGTGTCATCAAAAAATGCCTCATATACCATTCTTAATTAGTACAAAAGAGATAAGTATGGAGGATGTAAGGCTAGGTTTAGAAAAACTTCCTGATAGGTTTATTGAACATAAAAATACTGTATTTGTAATATCAAATTTGAACTATACAGAGTCAACTTCCCTAAAATCAAATAACATTATCAAACAAAAAAAGATGAATTGGAAAGTAGTTAAATTAAGAGGAAATTCATCTTTAGATTTTTCAAATCAACTTAGAAAATTCAACCGAAAATTTTTAAGTAAAATTTGGCAAATAGAAAGAAATCCAAAAACTGGTAATCCTACTTATAAAGAACCATCTGTAATAATAATCTATAGAAAAGATCAAGAATTTACTTTAAAAAATATAATACCAAAAAAAAATCAAGGGAAAAATAATTATGATTTGATTATTGCCTCTCAGCCTTATAGATCAAGAATTACAGCAGAAAAAAAAGTGAAATATGTTATAGAACCGATGTTAAAATCCTTAGATAAAAACGGTAAATTAGTTGTTATACATGCAAGTGGTGGTGATCCTGGAAATAAGATTGTAAAAAAAATTTGGCCAAAGGAAAAACCTTTTCCGTCACTACACAATTCAATATTAAGATATATTAAAGGAAATATTGATAAAAATTTACTTAAGAATTTAAGATTTGGTAAAAAAAAAAAAGTTAAATATATTCTGAGAGCTTTACCTAACGAGATAAGCGGTGGTATAGCAACTTCTTTAGTATTTTCGGCATGGAATGCTGCTGTATATGTTAATCAAATATCTGACGAACAAGTAATGAAAGCGGAAAGAAATAAGAACTATCTTAAAACTGTTAAAGAAATAGTAAATAAGAATAAAGGCTTATATTTTAATGATGAATTGTTTGTGATAGAGAAAAAAAATTAACAATAACGATTTTTAAATAGAAAATATAAAGCAGAAGATACTAGTAAAATTGAGCTGAATTGATGTAAAGAAGCTACTATTATATTTGCAGCGCTTAAAACTGTAAATATACCTAATAATATTTGTAATGATATAATTAGACCAAAAATAATTAGAGGTTTAATAAGTCTGAAAGTTTTTTTTTTTAAAATTGTATATATTAATAGTAAGTAAACGAATGAGGTTAAATATGCTAAATTTCTATGAAGAAACTGTACCAAAGAAGGATCATTAAAAACAGATATTTTGAAAAGATTAGATAAGTTATTATCATCAGGAAAATATGTATTACCCATCAACGGCCAGGAATTGTATATTTTACCGGCATCCATACCTGAAACAAAAGCACCTATAATAATCTGAATAAATATTAAAAATAAAATAAATTCTGGTAAAAAATTAACTGAAGGTATCTTATTTATTCTATTATGATTTAATAAAAATAAGTTCCAAAGAATTAATGATAAAATAATAAAAGCAAATAAAAGATGAATGGATAATCTAAAGTGACTTACATCTACATTATCTACAAGTCCACTTTGAACCATATACCATCCTATAAAACCCTGAATACAAATTAAAATAAAAATTAAGTAAAAATTAAAAATTTTTTTAAAACCTATTTTAATATTGAAATAAATTAATGGTATCAAGAAAGCTATTCCAATAAGTCTGCCTAAAAATCTATGTCCCCACTCCCACCAAAAAATAATTTTAAATTCACTTAAAGTCATCGAATAATTTTGAATCTTAAATTCAGGAATAAGTTTATATTCCTCAAAATATTCTAACCATTTATCATTATTTAAAGGGGGGAAAGTTCCCGAAAATAACTCCCATTTAGTAATTGAAAGACCTGAGTCAGTTAACCTTGTTAATCCACCTACCACAATCATTAAAGCAATCAAAAAAAACATGAAGATAAGCCAGATTGAAACTTTATTTCTGATTACATTATTTTCTATATACATACATTAATAAATATAATAATTATTAAGAAATCCAATTTAATAAATGTCGCCATTAAAAAAAAAAAAAACTTTATAAAATTAGAGCTGAATTAGACAAACTTGATAATGCCCTCATAGAAATAATCAAGAAAAGGACAAATCTAGTTAAAAAAGTTTTAGTTCTGAAAGAAAAGAAAAATCAGATTATTGATCAAAAAAGAATAAAAAAAATCTTAACTAATATTAAAAAAAAATCACTAAAAAATAATATTGATCCAAAGATAACAAATAGGATCTGGAAAAATATGATTTGGTCTTATATTGATTTTGAAAAACGTAACTTTGGAAAAAAATAATTATTTGCTATGAGGCGGTAGTTTTTTTTCTATAAAAATTTCATGTTTTCTAGTCTCAGGATTATATTTTTTTGCTTTTAATTTTATTTTAGCCTTTTCACCACCTGCAGGTTTTTTGACATAATAAAAAAAGGGACTATCAGGTTTTTTTTCAGGAACTAACCTTACTTTAACGTGTGTTTTTTTTGCCATATTATCTTATTTTTTTTAAATCTTTTATAATTTGTAAAATATTAGAAATTTTATTTTTTAAATTATCAGCTCTTATAGTTTGATTTGAAATTTCGTCAAGATTATTAGGAAGGCCAGAATTGAGTAGTTTTTTGACACCATTTATAGTCATGCCCTGTTCTTTTAACAAAAATTTTATTTTCTTTAAAAGGTTAATATTAAATTCATCATAATATCTTCTATTTCCAGTTAGAATTTTAGGTTTAATTTGTTTAAATTCCTTTTCCCAATATCTAATTGTGTGTGCTGGGGTTTTTTGACCGGATTTATTTGATAAACTTAAAATTTTTACTACTTCACCTATAGTTTTATAAGCTTTATCAGTTTTATTCATCGTTTTTTAGATTAATAAAATCCTTAAACTCTTTAGAAGGTTTAAATAACGCCACGTTTCTCTCTGAAATAATTTTTTCTTCCTTAGTTTTTGGATTTCTCCCTAGTCTTGATTTTTTTTGTCTTATGGTAAATGTACCAAATTTAGATAATTTTAACGTTTTTTCTTTAACAAGACTATCAATAATTGTTTGAAAAAAATCTTCTATGAGATTTTCTGAAATTTGTTTAGAAAAACCTAATTGCATATAAGTTAAATTAACTAAATCTTTTTTAGTTAAATTAATTCTCATAATTGAATATTTTTTTTAATTTTATCTATTAAATTACCTTTAATTATTCTACAGCAAACATCAAGTGAATTTGAAAAACCAAAAAAATCTGTACCACCATGACTTTTAACTACAGGAGAGTCTAAGCCAATAAATATAGCACCGTTATATAATCTTGGGTCTAATCTTTTTTTGAATGTTTTTAAATTTGAAAAGTTTAGAAGAGAGGAAATCTTGCCAACGATTGTTCCAGTTAAAGCTTCTTTTAACTCTTCTGTTATGAAATTAGCAGTCCCTTCAGCAGTTTTAAGTGCAATATTACCTGTAAATCCATCTGAAACTATAACATTAACATTACCATTCATTAACTCATTGCCTTCAATGTATCCTGCAAAATTAAAATCTTCTGAATTTTTTTCATTCAAAATTTTATAGGTTTCTTTAATTGTTTCATTCCCTTTCAGTTCTTCTGATCCTATGTTTAATAAGGCAACATTTGGTACTTCTTCTGGATATAAAGATTTATATAAAGACGCACCCATCACAGAGAAATCACATAAATTTTTAGATCCACACTCTATATTAGCTCCAAGGTCTAAAACAACACTCATCCCTTTTTTATTTGGCCATAGAGCAGATAAAGCTGGTTTATCAATATTTTGTATCATTTTTAAATTTAGTTTTGAAATAACTAATAAAGCGCCAGTATTACCTGCAGAAATAACTATGTCACAATCTTTATTTTTTACACTTTGAATTGCTAGCCACATACTTGTATCTTTTCCTCTCTTTGCAGCTTCCAAAGGGCTATCTTCACTTTCAACTTTATTTAAAGTATTGATTATCTCGTAATGATCTTTTTTAATTCTATCTTTTATGGACTGCGAAATCTTATCTTCATTTCCAAAAATTTTATAAAAAACATCTGTATTATTTTTATGGTGATGAACAATCCCTTCTATGATTTTCTGAGGTGAGTTATCACCTCCCATTGCATCAACTGCAATTTTAATCAATGATGACATTTATTAAAAATATTTATTCTTTTGGGTCTAAAACTTGTCGACCTTTATACATACCTGTTTTTAAATCAATATGATGAGATAATCTGTATTCTCCAGATTTTTTATCTTCAATAATATTTTTTGATGAGAACTTCATGTTCTGAGCTCTTCTCATACCAGTTCTCGAAGGTGTCTGTTTACGTTTTGGTACAGCCATAATCAAAGATTACTTACACTTTTTATGTAAGAATTCAAATTATTTTTTGATAGAAGTTTAGTAAAATCATCAAAATAATTGACTAAATATTCAATATCATCAAAATTATGTAAAAAAATTGATAACTTTTCTTTCTTTTTAATAAATTCTAATTCATTCCAATAATGAATTTCAGATATAATCCCATGAAAAACATTAATATAATCTTTCATTTTTTTGTTGATTGATTGATCACCATAACCAATTTCTCTAATGCTTAATTCTAATTGTCTAAAACAAAAATCATATAATTTTTGCAATTTTTTATCATTCTCTTTGCTCTTGAATTGTTTAAGAATAAAAGCAAAATGTAACAGAAATAATGTTAGTCTATCTGTAAAACTATCTTGTTTATTTAAAATACCTTTATATAAGGATTTATTAGTGGTTAATTTTATCAAATTATTATAAAAAATTAAAAAATCAGTTTTCATGAAAAAATTATTATTACTATCATTAATAATATTAGCAAGTTGTTCTCTCAATAAAGTTGTACAACATCACGGTGTAAATAACTTAGAAAAAAAACAAACTAAGCTAAAGATTAATTATACGAACAAAAATGATATAATTCAGTTGATAGGACCACCATCTACAATGAGTAAATTTGATAATGAAGTTTATATCTATATCGAGCGAAAGACCAGCGGCTCAAAACTCTTAAAACTAGGTCAAAAAACATTAATTAAAAATGATGTCTTAATTCTTGAAGTCGATAAAAATGGAATTCTTTTAAGTAAAAAATTTTATGATAAAAATGATATGAATAAAATAGATTTTGATGAAGATATTACCGGAATGAATTATTCAAAAAAATCTTTTATATATAATTTTTTAAATTCACTAAGACAAAAAATCGATGATCCTCTTGGAAAAAAGAGGATCAGAAATTAATAAAACTATTACTATCCCGCAATAACTGCTAATAATAATAAAGCAACAATATTTGTAATCTTAATCATTGGATTGACTGCGGGTCCAGCAGTATCTTTATAAGGATCACCTACTGTATCACCTGTGACAGCAGCTTTATGTGCTTCTGATCCTTTTCCTCCATGATTTCCATCCTCAATATATTTTTTTGCATTGTCCCACGCACCACCACCAGCGGTCATAGACACAGCAACAAATAATCCAGTTATAATTACACCTAACAACATTGCCCCAACAGATGCTAAAGCAGCAACTTGACCACCTATAGCAAAAATAACAAAATATAATACTATTGGTGACAGGACAGGTAACAAAGAAGGAATTATCATTTCTTTAATGGCTGCTACAGTTAATAGATCCACTAATTTTGCATAGTCAGGTTTTTGCTTTCTTTTCATTATACCAGGAAATTTTTTAAATTGACGTCTAACCTCAACCACTACAGCACCTCCCGCTCTACCTACAGCTTGCATGCCCATTGAACCAAATAAATATGGAAGCATTCCACCAATTAATAAGCCTACTACGACATAAGGATTTGATAAATCAAAGGTAACCACAATTCCTTCAAGAGCAGAACCTGCTTCTTTAGAAAAGTGCTTTATATCTTCTGTATACGCCGCAAAAAGAACTAAAGCTCCTAACCCTGCAGAACCTATAGCATAACCTTTTGTTACAGCTTTTGTTGTATTTCCTACTGCATCAAGTGCATCAGTTGTTTTTCTAACATTGTTTGGTAATTTTGACATTTCTGCTATACCACCAGCATTATCAGTAACTGGGCCGTAAGCATCTAGTGCAACAACCATTCCAGCTAAAGCTAACATTGTAGTAACAGCTATGGCTATTCCATAAAGTCCAGCAATATGATTAGTTAATAAAATTCCAGCAACAATTATTAAAGCAGGAATAGCAGTAGCTTCTAATGAAATTGCTAAACCTTGAATAACATTAGTGCCATGTCCAGTTGTTGATGAACTTGCTACACTTCTAACAGGTCTATAATTTGTTCCAGTGTAATATTCAGTAACCCAAATTAATAAGCCTGTTATTACTAAACCAATAATTCCACAATAATATAAACTCATGCCTGAAAAGACTTTATTTTCTAAATTATAAGTATTTTCTAATCCTAATACATAATCTGTGACGGGGTAAAGTATCACCAATGAAGAGACAGCTGAAACAACAAAACCTTTATATAGAGCGTTCATCACATTTTTACTTTTTCCAAGTTTTACAAAGAAAGTTCCTAAAATTGAAGTTAGTATACATGCGCCTCCGATAGTTAGTGGAAAGATCATCATTGACATATCTCCAGGAAAGAAGATTGAGGATAATACCATTGTTGCTACTATGGTAACTGCATACGTTTCAAATAAATCAGCTGCCATACCAGCACAATCTCCAACATTGTCACCAACATTATCGGCAATAACTGCTGGATTTCTTGGATCATCTTCAGGTATTCCAGCTTCTACTTTTCCAACTAAATCAGCACCAACGTCAGCACCTTTTGTGAATATTCCTCCACCCAATCTAGCAAAAATAGAAATTAGAGAGGCACCAAATCCTAATGCAACTAAAGCATTTACAATTTCTCTCTCATCTATATTAAATTTTAATAATAAATAATAATAAACCGATATAGATAATAAGGCTAAACCAGCGACTAGCATACCAGTTACAGCTCCTGATTTAAAAGCAACTGAAAGACCACTCGCTAAACCCTTTCTTGAAGCTTCAGCAGTTCTTACATTAGCTTCAACAGAAACTAACATACCCACATAACCTGCTATACCAGACAAAGCTGCACCTATTAAGTAACCTAATCCTACAAGAGGACTAAAAGCAATACTTACAATCACCAAAACAACTAAACCAACAATTGCTATAGTTTTATACTGTCTAGCTAAATAAGCTTTTGCACCAATTTGAATAGCTGAGGCAATCTCCTTCATTTTAGAATTTCCTGCACTTGAATTTAAAATATTTTTTCCAGTAAAATATCCATATACGATTGATAATAGGCCTGCTGCTATAGTATATAAAAGAATTGTTTCGACGGTTGAGTTCATATTTACCTTAATTAAGTTGTTGCTTATTAGTAATTAAAATCCGCACAATACAAAAAAGAATATAAAAGGCAATAATTAACTTTTAAAATTTATGGTAATAACCTTTATCATTAAGGACAATTTTATTCCCTTTTTGATCAATAATTTGAGATTTTTCACTGTTAGTACAAATTTTTCCTATTTTAGAAATCTTAATCCCTAATGACTTACTAGTTCTATTTATGATTCTTGACCTGGATGGTTGAGCTGTAAAGAGAATTTGATAATCATCACCTTTAGATAAATAATTTTTTTTTTGGAGTTTATTTAATCGAATTAATTTTTTAAGGTTATTTGACAATGGTATCTTTTCAAAAAATAATTTATAAGTCAATTTTTGCTTATTGATTAATTTTTCTAAATCTGTAATCAAACCATCAGATATATCTATTGAAGTATTCGCAATGGATAAAAGTTTATCCGCCAAATTTAAATGAAGATTTGGTAAATAATATTTACTAATAAAATATTTTTTTAGTTTTTGATTTGTATAAATATCTTTTCTTAAGATCTTAAGTCCAACATAACTATCACCTAAATTACTAGTAACATAAATATCATCGTTTAATTGAGCTTTATTTCTAAATATAATTTTCTTAGAAAACCCAAGTGAGGTAATTGTAAAACTAAGTTTATTTGATTGTACAGTATCTCCACCAGCTAAAAGAATTTTATATTTTTTTTGTTCTTGATTTAATGAATTGGATATTTTTCTTAAATTTGAATTTGAAAATGTTTTTTTATTACCAGAGCCTGAAATAAAGTAATACTTAGGTTTAACACCTTTGCAAATCAAATCAGAAATAGACGATCTAATAATTTTTTTTATTACTAAATCGGGTTTTTTAAAATCAACAAAATGTATTCCTTGAGTATAAGTATCTACTGAAATTACAAGTTTTTTAGATTTATCAAAAAAAACATCATCATTTAAATTAAGGGAACTTTTATTTTTTTTCGATAATTTTGAAAAATATTTATCTATTAACTTAAATTCATGCATTTGATGATCTTAATTTTTTTGCAATATTATCTAAAAGAGCATTTAAATATTTTGTTTGTCCATCATCTAAAAAAAAATTAGATGCATTGAGGTATTCTTTGATTATTATTTTAATTGGTAAATTCGGTTTATACAAAAATTCATAAGTAGCTGATTTTAAAATAACTTGAAATAATTTATCAAGTTTATCTAAACTAAATTTATCTCCCAAATTTTTATCTAACTCTTCAAGAATAACTTCATTTCTTTCAATAGTGCCAGACACAATATCTTTTATAAATTTTTTAAATCTATGTTTTGGATATACTAATTCTTCATCATCATTAAAAAAATTACCGTATAACTTTTGAATAATAATCACTCTAGGATTATTTTTTGGGCTAAACTGAGTTTTCATTTTTGAGTTAAAACTGACAGAACAGCATTAGCTGCTTCAGCACCCTTTTTTTTTCGTGCTTTGGCTTGTTTTAAGTTTAGACAAGTTATTATTCCATTACCTATAGGTTTTTTTGAATCAATAGACAAATTCATAATTGCAATTGTTGAAGCATGAGAAATAAAATTAAAGTGAGGTGTTTTTCCTTTAATAACACATCCAAGTGCAATAAACCCATCGTATTTATTAATATTTTTCGATATTGTTACCGGAATTTCAAAAACTCCTGGAACATTTATAATTTTCACTTTTGAACTTTTAGGTATTAAGTTCATTGCACTTTTTAATAAACCTTGAGATATCTCATGATAATAATTTGCATTTACTATTAAAAAATTTTTTTTCATTAGATCAACTCTTGTTTTGTTATTTTTATATTATATCCCTCTAAACCAATAACCTTTTTTGGTGACTTTGTAATTAATATCATTTTTTTTATTTTTAAATCTTTAATTATTTGCGCTCCAATACCATAATTTCTAATTAATTTATCATTACCTTTTTTGTAGAAATTTTTATCTTTATAGTCCTTTAGAGTTTGTGTAACTGATTTAAGATTAGTGTCTTTAATGAAGACTAAAACACAATTATTGAATTTTTTAAAGTAATTTAAAGTTTTATCAAAAGAATTAGGTAATTGTTGATTGATTAAATAGTTATGAACTACATTTGAGGAAATTACCCTTACTCTAGGTAT
>MDTB01122399.1_pt1 | contig 13073 bp, 9 predicted proteins | sample 811161 | NCBI WGS metagenome assembly MDTB01 (sample SAMN05326650, study PRJNA326480) | marine metagenome | isolation source: seawater | place: Mediterranean Sea | collected 2009 | reverse complement strand
TATATACAATAAATAATTATTAAATAAATAATATTATTATAATTAACGGATTATAAACAAAATATATTTTTTAAAACACTGATAAACAGCATAATAATAGTTTATAAACAATACGTTAATAATTTTATTGTTAAAAAAAATAACAAAATTAAATGTTAATAATTACATTAAATTTGTGTTTAAAGTTTTAAGAAAAATTAATAAAAAGTTGAAAAAAATATAATCAATTTGAATAAACCTTTTTTTAAAAAACAATTAACATATAATCAACAAATAAATTATATTAATGAACATACTAATTAGCAATGATCACGCAGGCACAGATCTAAAAAAAGAAATTATAAATCACTTTGAAAAAAAAGGATATACTTTTAAAAACATTGGAGAGGATAAAGGGGAAAGTGTAGACTATCCTGACTTCATCCATCCTTTAGCAAAAGAAATTTCTGAAAAGAAAAAGGAAAAAGGAATAATTATTTGTGGTTCTGGAAACGGGGTGAGTATGGTTGCAAACAAATACCAGGGGGTAAGAGCAGCTCTTTGTTGGACAAAAGAAATAGCTTCTCTTTCAAGACAGCATAATGATGCAAATGTTCTTAGTATACCGGCAAGATTCATTAGTGCTAAAGAAGCTATAGAAATAGCAGAAACTTTTTTGAATACTAACTTTGAGGGCGGTAGGCACGAGAAAAGAGTTAAAAAAATAAACATTTAAAACTATTTAAATGAAGCTTATAGTTAAAAGATGGGATCAGCTTTCAAGAAAAGAAATTAATGATGTGTTTAGTTTAAGATCTGAAGTGTTTGTTGTGGAGCAAGAATGTGTTTATCAAGACGTGGATGGAAAAGATGAACAAGGGGATCATGTTTTATTAACCATAGACAATAAGCTTGTCGGTTATGCAAGAGTCTTTAATAAAAACATATATTTTGAAGAAGCGTCTTTTGGAAGAGCAGTTGTTAAAAAAACATACAGAGGAAAAGGCTATGGACATCTTTTGGTTGAAAAATCTCTAGAACACTTAAAAGCAAATAAACAGTCACCAATTAAAATTTCAGCACAAGCATATTTAAAAGACTTTTATTCTTCACACGGTTTTGTGGCTAAAGGAGAAGAATATATGGAAGACGGAATTCCACACACAGCAATGTATTTAAACCAATGAGAGAAAAATACTGTGGAATTTGCAAAAATTCATTTCCTACAATATTTAATTATAATAAAGCAGTTATGTTGTTCTTTTGATTTTGAGTAACTTGTTATAAACAACATTAGCAATTAACGTATAAAATTCAACAAAGAATTATTGTGACAAATAATAAAATTTTAAATAAAGCAAAATATACCAACAATACTGATGAATGGTATACAGATTACAAAACAGTTGAGGAAGAGCTAAAACACTACCAGCACCACTTTGAAGGGAAAGCAGTATTGTGTAATTGTGACGACCCATAGTTTACCAATTTATTTTCTTCACAACAACTTCAACTTCAAACCTTTTGTCTTTAATTTTTCTATCAATTTTACACCGCCCAGATCTTACATAAATTTGAGTTGCAAATTCATGAAATATTATTGAGTTTGTTATTCCAAAACCAACAGGACCCCCCAAGGTCTTTAAACTTTACTTTAAAAGTTACTTCTCCATTAAATTTTGCCATGATTTTACAATTGTTTAATTAAACAGTTCCAGTAAGATTGAATAAGAGAATTCGATTAATTTGGTAGAGTTTCCCGCACTCTAAACCACCTGCAACGAGTTGTCGGTTGGTACACAAAAACGTTCTGGATGTGATTTAAGTATAAAAAACTTTTATTAGATTTATTAATTAAATTTTAGAAGAATGAAAAAACTGCTTACTACTCTAATACTATTAATTGCTTTCAATATAGTAGCACAAGAAAACATAAAATATCAAAAACCTTCACAAGAAATTCTAGACTTAGTTGAATATGAAAGGGCCCCCTCTGTTTTATATAACGATCAGAAAACTCACATGATATTTTTATATAGAGACAATTATAAGACGATTGAAGATTTGTCTGCTAAAGAAATGAGGCTTGGGGGATTGAGAATTGATCCAGCAACAAACATTGGTAGTAGGGTTACCTATTATAATAACGTTAAAATAAAGAACCTAAAAGAGAGTAAAGCAGAAATAAAACAAATCCAAGGCCTGCCGCAAAACCCAAAACTTTCTAACATCAACTGGTCTCCAAACCAAAAGAAAGTGGCCTTGACAAACACAACAAGAACAGGCGTTGAGCTGTGGGTGCTTGATGTTGAATCAGCCACAGTAGAAAAATTATCAGACGCGACATTAAACGCAAATATTGGTGGAGTTATTACATGGAATAAAGACAGTAAATCAATGCTTGTGAAGATGATTTCAAAAAACAGAAAACCATTAATTGACACAAACGCTGTGGTGCCAGAGGGACCAACGGTTTCAACTAATTTTGGAGCGAAAGCACAGAACAGAACATACCAAGATCTTTTGAAAAACAGATCCGATGAACATAATTTTGAACAACTTGCAACCTCTGCTATTTATAAAATTTCTTTAAACGGAGATTCAGAAAAATGGCTTGATGATGCGATGTATAGAACAATATCTTTATCACCGGACGGAAACTATGTAATGGTGTCTCAAATAAAAAAGCCTTTTTCATATTTAGTAACATACAGTAGATTTCCATCTCAAACAGACGTGTTTAACATACAAGGAAAGCTAGAAACAAACCTTTTAAACACACCCTTGATTGAAGAACTGCCGAAAGGAAGAATGTCAACAAGAACAGGTAAAAGAAGCTATAGTTGGAGGGCGGATACTCCTGCAACACTGGTTTATGTGGAAGCTCTTGACGGAGGTGACCCCGCCATAAAGACAAAGCACAGAGACGAGGTTTTTCAAATAAAAGCTCCGTTTAAAGGAGAAGGAACAAGCCTTGTTAAAACCAGAAATAGATATAGCGGAATAGATTGGGGAACACAATCAGCAGCTGTTGTTTATGACTATTGGTGGGACACAAGAAATAGAAAAGCATACGTTTTTGACCCGTCTGATTCAAGCAAAAAAGTAAAAGTTCTATATGACAGAAATTACCAAGACATTTATAGTGATCCAGGCAGTTTTTTAAAGAAGAGAAATAATTACAACAAAAGCGTTTTGATGATTCACAAAGGGAGCGCTTTTTTAAGAGGCGCAGGTTTTACAGAAGAAGGACAATTTCCGTTCATCGATAAGCTAAACATTTCAAATCTAAAGAAAACAAGAATTTATCAATCTGCATATACCGACAAGCTTGAAAACATTCAAAATTACGACCCTATAAAAAACGAACTAATTGTAAGAATAGAATCTCCTTCAGAATTCCCTAACTATTATTCTAAGAAAACTAATAACAAAAGATTAACTCAAATTACAAACTTTGAAAACCCATTCAAAGACCTTCAAAACGTTAAAAAACAAGTAATAACATATAAAAGAGATGATGGGCTTGAGCTTTCGGGGGTTCTTTATTTGCCACTTGACTATGATGAGGTAAAAAAAGAAAAAATGCCAATGATATTATGGGCCTACCCCAGAGAATATAAAGACAGAAATAGCGCATCACAAAACAACAAGAACCCAAACAGGTTTACTTCGCCATATTATGGCTCAATGGTTTACTGGGTTACAAAAGGGTATGTTGTTTTAGATGACGCATCATTTCCTATAATTGGAGAGGGGACTGAAGAGCCCAATGACAGTTTTAGAAAACAATTGGTTGCAAACGCAAAAGCTGCAGTAGATGCTGTAGATAAAATGGGATATATTGATCGCGATAGAGTTGCGGTTGGTGGGCACAGCTATGGTGCGTTTATGGTTGCAAACCTGCTGTCCCACAGCAATATTTTTGCTGCCGGCATAGCTAGAAGTGGAGCATATAACAGAACATTGACCCCATTTGGGTTTCAAAGTGAGCAAAGAAGCTATTGGGAGGCCCCTAATATATATTATACAATGTCTCCATTTATGCATGCTGAAAAAATGAAAACACCTCTTCTTTTGATTCACGGAGAGGACGACAACAATTCTGGGACTTATCCCATGCAAAGCGAACGTTATTTCAACGCTTTAAAAGGGCTTGGAGCAACCGTTCGACTGGTAATGTTGCCAAAAGAAAGCCATGGATATGCTTCCAAGGAAAGCATTTATCATGTTCTTTGGGAGCAGGATCAGTGGCTTGACAAGTATGTAAAAAACAAAGACTAAGCAACAAATCAAATCTTTTTGGCAATTGTTTGAAGTTTTTCTTGAATTTTTTTTGAGGAAATAATTTCGGGGGAACTATAAATAACAAAGAAAGAGACACCTTTAGGAATTGCCAACAACAGACCAGAAGACATTATTTGTTCTCTAATCCGACGTTTTATTAAGTTCCTTGTAACAGCTGAAGCAAAAATTTTTTTAGACACGCTTACACCAAACCGGGTTTCTCCATTATTAAAGTCGTAGCCCTTAAAAAACAGACCGCTCTCTTTGATTATATAACCTTTTTGAAACAAGGTTTCAATCTTTTTTCTGCTTTTAAGCCTTTTAATCATTCGGCTATTTCAATTAAATTATCACTTGGGTTATGGTCAGCCAGTCTTTTTGAGGGGTCTATTTCAATTTTAGTTATTGCTTTGGTTCCTTTTACTTTAAAAGAATATTCTGAAGAAACCCAATTCCAGGCTTTCAGTAAAGAAACATCTTTTGAAAAAACTTTATTCCCAAACAAAAGATCATTGGGGATGTAATACATTTCAGATGATCCATCAGAAAAAGAAACAACAACCTCGATTGGCATAGGAATCCGCCCCTTTCTTTTCAAGACAATCGTTCTGTTGTTTTCTAACAAAGAGATGTCTATTCCATAGTCAATCTTATGAGCAGTTCGGGTCCACTCATTTAGATACCACTCAAGCTCTAGCCCAGAAACCTTTTCTGCAATTCTCTTGAAATCGTTTGGATTGGGGTGGCTGAACTTAAACTCTTTGTAATACCTTTTTAAAATTTTGTTTAGATTGTTTTTTCCAACAATATATCCTAATTGTGAAAGAAAAACAGACCCTTTACTGTAAGCGCTTGCGCCATATGCGAAATTATAGTCATACCTGTCTGAATGGACTGTTTGAGGCTGTTCATATCCTGAGTTTGCTAACAGAAAATAATTTTCGTAACTGCTTCTGTGGGGGAATCTTGGATCAACATCTTTAACAGAATTTTCTGCTAAAGTTGTTACATATTCAGTAAACCCCTCATCCATCCAAGGGTGCTTAGCTTCGTTATTGGCTAAAATATTTTGAAACCAAGTGTGTGCCATTTCGTGAGCGGTTACTCCAAACAAGCTTTCATAGCTTCTTTCTCCAGTAATCATAGTACACATTGCGTACTCCATTCCTCCATCCCCTCCTTGTATTATAGAATATTGATCCCAAGGATAAGGCCCTATGTTTTCTTCAAAATAATCAAGCAATCCAAGAGAATCTTCTTGTAATTTTTTCCAAGACTCTAAATCAACAGTTGGCTTGTAGAAAAAATGTAAATCAACACCAGACTTAGATGTTTTTATATCGTGTATGTATTCAGGGTCTGCAGCCCAAGCAAAATCATGAACATTTGGAGCAAAAAACCTCCAGGTAAAAAGATCATCCTCGTTTTTTTTTGTTTTTCTTTCGGAATAACCGTGCCCAACTTCCTGCGGGTTTTTTAGATGCCCGGTTCCACCAACCACATAATTTTTATCAATTGTAATGTTCACAGAGTAGTCGCCCCAGACCCCATAAAATTCTCTTGCAATATATGGGTTTGGGTGCCAGCCTTCCTGATCAAACTCTGCAAGTTTTGGATACCATTGAGTCATGGTTAAGTGCACACCTTCTTTATTCATCTTTCCAGACCGTCTAATCTGCAAGGGAACTCTTCCGTTAAAAACCATTGTTAATGTTGTTTTTTTTCCTGGAAGCAACGGTTTGTTTAACTCTGCTTTAAGAATAGTTTCTCTTAAATCAATGGATAATAAATTGCCGTTTTGCTTAAGAGACGTAACATCAAGCAAACCTTGATCTTTTTTTTCTAGAGCTAAAATCCTGTCGCCCACACGCGAATCAGGATCAGCAATTGCTCTAGACCTAATGTCCATTTGGCTTCCAGGCTGAAAGGCATTAAAAAACAAATGATAATAAACCTTTCGAATAGTATCACGGGAATTATTCGTGTAAATTATTTTTTGGGTTCCGTTAAATGTAAAATCACTTACATCCATTTGGATATCCATGGAATAATCAGCTCTTTGTTGCCATTTTTTTTGTGGGAATACAATCGATGTAGTAAGTAAAAAAGTAAGAAATAAATGTTTCATGTAAAAAAATTTAAAAAACGTCTTTAAATTTAAATGTTTGATCAAGCCGAATTCCTTTATCAGATTTTTTTAAAGTAATAACCTCGTTGTGAGGGTCGTGTTCCAAAACAAGAAAATAATTTTTCTCAACAGCCTCATTTAAAAACTCAGACTTTTCATCCATTGATAAAAGCGGCCTAGTATCATAACTCATTATATATGGTATTGGTATGTGGCCAGCTGTTGGAATTAGGTCAGCTGCGAATATAATTGTCTTGTTTTTGTAAGTAATTTTGGGAATCATCTGATGGTCAGTGTGACCGCTTACAAACAAAATTTCCAAACCCAAATCAGAATTGTGCTTAAAACCCGATTTGTGTGTGGGAACAAACCTAAGCTGTCCGCTTTCGCTTAATGGAGAAAGGTTTTCAGATAAAAAAGACGCCTTTTCTCTATAGTTAGGCTTACATGCCAAAGCCCAATGGTCATTATTAGACCAGTAGGTTGCATTTTTAAAAAGAGGAGCTAAAAATTTTTTGTTCTTAGACCAAACAGTTCCACCGCCACAATGGTCAAAATGTAAGTGTGTTAAAAAAACATCCGTTACATCATCACAAGAAAACCCTAATTTGTTAATAGAGGAGACTAAATTAAAATCTCCCCACCTATAATAATAGCTAAAAAACTTTTCTGACTGTTTGTTGCCCATTCCAGTATCTATAAGCATAAGCCGTTCGGAGTCCTCAATTAATAAACATCGCGAGGCCATTTCTATCATATTGTTTGCATCAGCTGGGTTGGTTCTTTGCCAAAGAGATTTTGGAACAACCCCAAACATAGCACCGCCGTCTAGTTTAAAGTTTCCGGCCTCAACAGTGTAGATTTTCATTTTAATCATTTATAGTTAGTCTCAAAACAGAGCAAGCGGAACGTTCGGTAAATTTGTCTCTACCGCCACCAAGAAGAATATCAATCCAGCTGTCTTTCTCAGGAGATCCCAAAACAAACAAATCGTGTTCGGCCGAAACCTTAGAAATTACATCTAAAGGCTCATTGCTTTCTACAACCTTAAGAGCGCTTTTGATTTTTAATTGAGCCAAAAGCTCTATGGATTTTTGTTCCATTTTCCTTGCTTTTTGTTTAGGAAAATCAGGCGTTACAATGTGTAAGAGCGTTAAAGACGCTCCATAAAAATTACACAACCTTTTGGCAACACTTAAAAAATCTTTGTCTTTCCTCCCAGGACGAAGAGCCATTACAATTTTACCAATATTTCGGATTCCGTTATCCTTAAATAGAGCGAAGTTAGAATTCACATTAGTAAGAAGCCAGCCTAAAGGATTTCTTACTAAGATGCCGCTATGAGCTCTTCCGTTCCAGCCCATTATTAACCAATCACAATTAGTTTGATTACTAAGTTCAGCGACTGTATTAGACACTTCATGTGTCACAACTGATTCAAAATCTATTGACAAACTTTGTCTTTTGGACAATCTTTTAAGACGCCTTGCTATTGAAATCACACTTGGGGTGTCTTTGTTTAGCGCCTCTAAAAAAGTTTGATTGGGAACTTCTGTTATGTTTACGGCCTGTACAGAGCTTCTAGTGTTTAAGGCTGAAGCAATTTCAACAAGCATTTCAGGCGAGTTTTCATTTCCAAGCAGCGGAACAATCGTACCCGCATCAGACGCAAGATTTCCGTCTAAAATGGGGGATTCTGAACCTTGGCTTAAATTTTCATTTGTAACTTCCTTTTTATAAAAAAGGAATAGCGCAGGCCTATGTCCATAGTTTGTTAAAACGCCAGTTCTTGTCGCATTTTTTCCTACAAACGAATAAACTATAAGGCCTATTATGCAAATGCCTATAATAGACACTAAAGGCATTAGGCCAAGCAACAGCAAAAGAACCAGGCCGCTTATGATGCCAAAAATTTGAAGCAAGGGGTACATTGGGGCCATATATGTTGGCTTATACCATTGAGCAGAGGTTTCTCTCAAAATGACTACACAAAAATTAACTGAAACAAACATCATAACCATAAAGGCGCTAGCAAGTTTCGCTATTTTAACCACATCTAAAAAAAGTATAACTAGAGTCATAACAAGTCCGGTAAATAGTATTGAGACTACAGGTGTTAAATAATTAGAGTGAATTTTTGCAAAAAATTTAGGCATAAGCAAATCAATTGCCATGGCAAAAGGAAAGCGAGATGAAGCCAACACGCCGGAGTTTGCGCCAGACATTAAAGTTAATACACCAATGACTGCAGCCGCATATCCAAAGTATTCACCTCCAACAATTTTAGCTGCTGAGTGAATAGGCTTGATGTCTACAGCTAAATTTGAAGGATCAACAACTCCAGCCAATATGTACGATATAAAAACATAAATTGTCGCTATGCCCAACAGAGACAATATCATTGCTAACGGAAGGTTCTTGTTAGGGTTTGTAATTTCTCCTGCTATTGCAGCAATTTTAATAACACCAGAATAAGAGATATAAACAAAAGCAACAGCAGTGATTAATCCTATGTTACCATCTTTAATAAAAGGCTGCATAAAAGTTGTGTCAACTTTTGGCAGGGCTGTAAAAAAAAGAGACAGCAAATAAATAAAGCAAATAGCTACTACAACTAGCTGAACTTTTCCAACTTTTTTAACACCAAAAATATTTAATAGCAGAATAAAAACTAAAAAACAAAGAGCTATTAAAGGAATTGAAGAAGGATCAACGCTGACAAGAACAGTTAAATAAGCTCCAAGCCCAATTAGCGCAAAAGAACTTTTTAATAATAGAGATAGCCAAAGTCCAATTCCTGAAATTGTGCCAAACAAAGGCCCAAAAGCCCTTTCAATATAAACATATGTGCCACCAGACGAGGGCATCGCTGTAGCTAATTCAGATTTTGAAAGAGCTGCAGGAAGAACACAAAGCGCTCCTAAAAAATAAGCAAGCCAAACCGATGAGCCTGTTAGCCCTGAAGCAAACCCTGGAAGAACGAAGATGCCACTTCCAAGCATTCCTCCTATGCTAATAGCAATTACATATGGCAATGATAGGCTGCGCTCTAGTTTTTTCATATACTAAATATAAAGAATTGACGAATTAAAACAACCTTAAAACAGTAGTTTTCAAAAGCTAACCCAAAAAAAACCAGGCAAACATTAATCATTAAGTTTTAGCACCGCCATGAACGCTTCTTGGGGAATTTCTACACGACCAATTTGTCTCATTTTCTTTTTACCTTTTTTTTGTTTTTCCAGCAGCTTTCGTTTTCGGGTGATATCTCCACCGTAACATTTAGCAGTCACATCTTTTCTAACAGCTTTAATTGTTTCCCTGGAAATGATTTTAGTTCCAATTGCAGCCTGTATTGGTATATCAAACTGTTGTCGCGGAATTATTGAACGAAGTTTTTCACACATTTTTTTTCCAATTGTATATGCATTGTCAAAGTGGATTAGTGACGAGAGCGCATCAACAGAATTGCCGTTTAAAAGAAGATCAACCTTTACAAGTTTAGAGGGCCTCATGCCTATTGGCGTATAATCAAAAGAAGCATAACCCTTGGAAACTGTTTTAAGCCTATCGTAAAAATCGAAAACTATTTCGGAAAGTGGCATGTCAAACACAAGCTCAACTCTTTGGGTAGTTAAATATGTTTGGTTTTTGATTTCACCTCTTTTTTCGATACACAGGCTCATAACATTACCAACATAGTCAGACTTAGTGATTATAGTTGCCTTTATAAAAGGCTCTTCAACGCGATCTAAGCTGCTTGGATCAGGTAAGTCAGAGGGATTGTTGACAAGAATTTCAATATCAGGATCTTTTCTGTTAAACGCATGATAAGAAACATTGGGTACAGTTGTTATAACCGACATATTAAACTCTCTTTCAAGCCTTTCTTGAATTATTTCAAGGTGAAGCATTCCCAAAAAACCACACCTGAATCCAAAACCAAGAGCAGAAGAACTTTCCGGCGAAAAAATCAATGAAGCATCATTAAGTTGAAGTTTTTCCATTGAAGAGCGAAGGTCTTCATATTCTTCAGTGTCAACCGGGTAAACACCAGCAAAAACCATTGGCTTTACATCTTCAAAGCCAGAAACTCCAGTTGTAAAATTTGCGTCCCCATCAACTATTGTGTCGCCAACTTTTACCTCTTTAGCATTTTTAATCCCAGTTATTAAATACCCCACATCACCAGCAGACACAAAAGGTTTGGGAGTTTGTGACAAGTTTAGCGTTCCAACTTCATCTGCAAAATATTTTTTTTCTGTAGCGAGAAATTTAATGGACTGGCCCTTTTTTATTTGTCCTTCAAAAACACGAAAGTATGTTTCCACCCCTCTAAAAGGGTTGTATACTGAGTCAAAAATTAAAGCTTTAAGAGGAAGCGCTGTGTTTGATTTTGCTTCAGGAATTTCACGAATTATGGCATTGATCACATCTTCTATTCCAAGGCCAGTTTTAGCAGAAGCGTGAATGATATCTTCTTTTTTACAACCCAATAAGTCAACAATGTCATCACTAACCTCCTCCGGGTTGGCTGATGGTAGGTCTATTTTATTTAAAACAGGTATAATTTCTAAGTCATTCTCTAAAGCAAGATATAGATTCGAAATTGTTTGAGCCTGAATACTTTGAGCCGCATCAACTACAAGTAAAGCCCCTTCACAAGCCGCTATTGACCTGGAAACTTCATAAGAAAAGTCGACATGTCCAGGCGTGTCAATTAAGTTTAAAATATATTCTTCATTATTCTTTTTATAGACCATTTGAATTGCATGAGATTTTATTGTAATTCCTCTTTCTCTTTCAAGATCCATGTTGTCTAAAAGCTGCTCTTGTTTGTCTCTTTCCGAAACCGCCCCGGTGAAATCAAGTAGTCGGTCAGCAAGAGTGCTTTTACCGTGGTCTATATGGGCGATTATGCAGAAATTTCTTACCGAGCTCATTAATGGAACTAATTTAATGGACAAATATAAGCCAATAAAATATCAGAAGCTTATAAATTAAAACTTTACTTTTGTCAAAAATTAATACAATTTGGTAAAAATCGGAAATATTGACTTAGGAGAATTTCCTCTTCTATTGGCACCAATGGAAGACGTTAGCGACCCTCCTTTTAGGGCTCTCTGTAAAGAGCAGGGAGCAGACGTTGTATATACAGAGTTTATCTCAAGCGAGGGTCTTATTAGAAATGCTCAAAAAAGCCTTGTAAAGCTAGACATATACGAAAAAGAGAGGCCGGTAGGAATACAAATATTTGGAGCAAACTTAGACTCAATGTTAGAAGCTGTAGACATTGTTGAAAAAACATCTCCAGACATTATAGACATAAACTTTGGTTGCCCTGTAAAAAAAGTTGTTTCAAAGGGCGCTGGAGCAGGAATATTAAAAGACATAGACCTAATGGTTAAACTAACTTCTGAAATGGTGAAAAGAACAAATTTGCCTGTCACAGTTAAAACTAGGTTAGGTTGGGACGAAAATTCAATCAAGATAGTGGAGGTAGCGGAAAAAATTCAAGACGTTGGAGCTAAAGCAATTTCGATTCACGGCAGAACTAGAGCTCAAATGTATAAAGGAGAGGCCAACTGGAAATATATTTCGGATGTTAAAAATAATCATAGAATGCACATTCCTGTTTTCGGAAATGGGGATGTTAATTCGCCTGAAAGGGCTAAATTAATGAGAGACAAGTACGGATTGGATGGCGCTATGATTGGAAGAGCGAGCATAGGAAACCCTTGGTTTTTTAGAGAGGTTAAAGGGTTTTTAAATAAAAATTTAAACATTGCTAAACCTACCATGGGAGAGAGAATTTACACTGCAAAAAGACACTTAGAAATGGCTGTTGGGTGGAAGGGAGAAAGGTTGGGTATTTTAGAAACACGCAGACATTATTCAAATTATTTTAAGGGCATTCCTAATTTTAGGGAATACAGAACAAAACTTGTAACAAGCGAACATCTACAAAGCCTTTATGAGCTATTTGACGAACTTGAACAAAAAAAGAATATTTTAGAAGAGGCTATAGTTTGATTTTTTTTAGAGAAAGCAAAGACAGGTATGCGCTTATAGTTCCAATTGTTATTGTCCAAAACGCTACAAGAAAAAAGTTTTTAAGCTCTATTGTAACTGGATATGGAATTGAAGTGCCAGAAAGATAAAGCACGCTATAGTTTTGTTGAAAAAAAACAATTATAAACCCAATAAGTAAACCAAAGCCACTGCCAAAAAAAGTCAAGTATATTCCGTTCTTAAAAAACAAAGAACGTATTTGTTTTTGATTTGCTCCAAGTTTAAAAAGGGTCAGAATGTTTTTTTGCTTTTCAGTTATTAAAATTATTATGGCACCCACCACATTAAACATTGCTACTATTAATATTAACGCCAAAACAAGGTTTAGCACAACCTCCTCTGAGTTCAGCATTTTATAATAAGTCTCATTAAGCTCTTCTCTAGTTTTAACTGAAAATTTTGAAGAAATTGCATTTTGAATTTTTTTAGCAATTTCTTTTCTTAAGCCAGGATCAATCGTTTTAATTGACATAAAAGAGGCCTGGTTTTTATCAATGTTTAAAACCTTCTGAGCGGTTTCAAGGGGAACAAAGACCTTTTTTTTGTCTTCAAAATCATTCGTGTTAAAAACACCAACAACTAAATTAGTGGAGGACCTGTATGGTTT
>MDTB01006645.1_pt1 | contig 13073 bp, 12 predicted proteins | sample 811161 | NCBI WGS metagenome assembly MDTB01 (sample SAMN05326650, study PRJNA326480) | marine metagenome | isolation source: seawater | place: Mediterranean Sea | collected 2009 | reverse complement strand
GTATACTAAATTTAATGAATTCAAAATTGAGATTTGCGCCGTCTCCAACAGGAAACTTGCACATAGGCAGTGTACGAACGGCAATATTTAATTTAGTTTGGGCGAAAAAGCTTAACGCTCAATTAGTTTTGCGTATTGAGGATACTGATCTTGAACGCTCTACTAAAGCGTTTGAAGATAATATCATGGCAGGGTTGGGTTGGTTAGGGATTGAGTTTGACGAGGGGCCTCACATTTCTCACCAAGATCAGTTATATCGTCAATCTGAACGGATAAATGGTCAATTATATACAAAATACATTGAACAGTTATTAAGTTCTGGAAACGCTTATTATTGTTTTGAAACCGATGAGGAATTAAATCAAGAACGCGAGGAAGCTGAAAAAAAGGGCGTTCCTTACATATATTCTCGGAAGAGTTTAAAATATTCAAAAGACGAAGTTGCTAAAAAACATCAAGATAACATGCCTTATACCATCCGATTTAAAGTTCCTAATGATCAAACTGTGATTTTAAACGACGAAGTAAGAGGGAAAATTGAGTTTGATTCTAATTTATTTTCTGATTTCATTATCGTTAAATCCGACGGCAACCCCACCTATAATTTTGCTGTTGTGATTGATGATCATGATATGGGAATTACCCATGTGGTTCGAGGCGAAGATCATATTTCAAATACACCAAAGCAAATGATGATTTACCATGCATTGAATTGGGCGGTGCCAACATTTGCTCATTTGCCGATCATTTTGGGTCCAGACCGTTCAAAGCTATCTAAACGACACGGTGCAAAATCAGTGAGCGAGTATCAAGCAGATGGTTTTTTACCAGATGCATTAATTAATTACTTGTCATTACTTGGCTGGTCACCGCCAGAAGGTCGAGAATTGTTATCTCTTAACGAGTTAATCGAATTATTTGATATCAATCGAATTAACAAGGCCGGTGCCATTTTCGATACAGTAAAGTTAACGTGGATGAATAAGCAATATTTAGCAAAGAAATCAGATGCTGAGTTTTTAGAATTAGTGACACCATTTATAGAGGATAAATATCAAAAAGACTTGGACTTAAAGGTTTTATCCGTAAGAGATAATGTAGAAACTTTATCTCGCATTAATCATTATCTTATCGTTTACAATCGAACAATTGATGAATTTTTTGATCAAGCCAAACAATGTCAGTTTTCATCTCTTGATATCCAAATCATTGAAACCGCGTATCAAACATTAAATAATGATTATATCTGGGATAAAAATGGGGTTGGAATGTTGATTGAGCAACTGATGAAAACACTATCAGTTGGAAAAGGAAAGGTAATGAAGCCGCTTAGAAAAGGAATGACGGGCGATGAGTCTGGGCCAAATTTAGTTGATTGTTTGGCGTTAATTCCTCTTGAGGAAATAAAAAAACGGCTAGACTTAATCATTGGTCATGTTAAATCGAATTCATCCCATTGAAATTGTAAACTTAATCCCTAAACGAGTTAAAACGTCTCATAAAGGTCTGTGTGGGCGATTATTAATTATTGCAGGTTCAAGTCAGTATACAGGTGCTGCATCATTAATGGTTGAGGCTGCACTCCGAACGGGTGTTGGCATTGTGTATGCTGTTGTAACACCCCCAACCGCTAAGGTCATACGTCATCGAACACCCGAAGCTGTTGTGTTAGAAATAGAAAGCTTTAAACCATCATCAAAATATAATCCAATAGAAAAAATTGCATCAATTTGCTCTGAATTTAATATTAATTCACTTGGTATCGGTCCAGGATTAGGAAAATTAGCAGATGCCCCTAACTTTTACTTAGACGTATTCCATCTAATAAAAAGTCATCAGTTAAAAACATGTGTAGATGCAGATGCGTTAGCACCACTTTATGACATATGTCTTAATCAAAAGTTTAAACCTAACCACATGGTATTTACACCACATCCAAAAGAATTTTTAAAAATGGTGAAGCAACAAGACTTGGCAGACGTTAGAGAGTCTGTCAGAAAAGCTGCCTTGGACATTGCTCAAACAATAGTTTATAAAACACATGAATCATGTGTTTTTAGTCCTTTTGGTGAGGCTTGGACATGCCCTACAGGAAATGAATCACTAGCAACAGCAGGCTCAGGGGATGTTTTGGCAGGGATGATTTCTGGTTTAATGGCTCAGGGGGTATCGGTTCATGATGCAGCTAAGTTAGGCGTGTATTTACATGGGTTTACAGCTGAGTTAGTGAGTAATAAAATTGGGGTTCATTCTCTTCTAGCACGTGATTTATGTGATAATATTGCTAGAGGAATGAAAAATATGGGGAACTAAATGAACGTTACTGACTACATAGAGAATTTTAAAAAATTAAGCATTCATAATCGATTAGATCCTTTTTTTGAAGCAGATATTGACAGCTTTTATGACGATCCATCTGAATTTTCATTGAGTTTAAAACGATCAAAAACCGAGTTGTCTTTATATGGCGAGAAGCACGTTCAAATCAGACAAGCTTTTTTTAACAAACTGTCCCTTAATCGTAGGCGTGAGTTGTTTGTTTCGAAAATCAATGCAGCGAATATTGCCGAGTGGTTGTTTGAAACACTGAAAATAAATCAAGATGACATTGTAGATGTTTTTGATATTGGTAAAGGTCGAAGCATTTATAAATTGAGCTTAGTTAATAAAGGTGCGTATGTTTTAAAAGAAAAAACAAACAACAACCAATATATCTTTAATCAGGTTGCAGAGCAATTTAACATGCCAGCCCCCAAGAGTTTTTTTACCAAGCAGCAATCACAATTTTGGGAATTAACAGAATTTTTAGACGAACATGAGGTATTTCATAGTAAAAAAGAGTCATTAATTGAAATTTATGCCCAATCTGCAGCATTTGGTGATTTTATTGAGTTAGGGGATCGTCATTTTGAAAATTATATATCAAGAGATAACGATTTAGTGGCGATTGATGTGGCTCATTTAATGGAACAAGACAATGAGCACTGGACAAAAAAATACATTGCAGGGGGGTTATATGAGGTGTGCATTCTACAGTATTATATTCATGATCTGACGAGCTTTGAATTAAATCTAAAGCGATTTTTTGAAGCTTATGACGATCATTCAAAACAGCTATTTAATCAAAAAGAAACACTTAAGAGTGACTTGAAAATGATTAAACAAATTGAAAACCAATGGGTAAGTTTAAATCAGTTTATCAGACACATGCAGCATATTTATAATGGGGCGTTGATCGAAATGTTTGATCGAATATGTCATAAAAACCTGCTAGAAAATTTAATTGATAAAAAAGTTGAGCTTGATGAATATCCTGAACTTAAAATGTATTATTTAGCTGATCAGGGGCGTATATCAACGTTTTTTAGATCAGAAGAACTGTCTGGAAATATTTTCGACCAAATCCAGAAATTAGCGCGTGATCATTTAGGGGTAACTCAACAATATTTTATTGATTACAAGGACGCCCTAAACCCATTCAAAGCCCAACTCAACGATTACATCTTAAAAAAGTCCTTAACAAGTTGATGCTTAATAAAGCCTTAAACAGTCTAAAAAAGTTAAGTTAATTTAATTGAGGAAATCAGTGTGACGCTTACAACTGAAACCTGTTTTGACGAATAGTGAATTTATGATGTCGAATCATATCAAGTATATTGAATTCATTTCGATTTAATCCAAATAAAACATCCCCTGGTAATGGTGCTAGGGGTGTTTTTTTTCTCCTTTAAATGATCGATATATTGATACTTACTACCAAAACAGAACTATTTGAAATATCGAAAAGTATTAATGTATTTGTAGTGCTTTAGAGTCAAGGCAATTGTGACTGTTGAGATAATTGAATGGACAAACTCACGTGAACTGGTGTAATCGTTTTAGAACCATTACAATCAGCAATGGTTAAACTAAGTGCAAGAAGACGTTGTCGTGATCGGTAGGAGGTCGTTTGACAAAATAAATCGATCATTTCAAGTGCATTTGATTCAAATTGACATAATTCCACGAGTTGATGATGATTAATGGCGTTATTTTGACAGCCATTTGGATTTCTATGGCTAGCTATCTCTTGAGCGGTTTGAACCATGTCGACTAATTGCTGATGAGAAATGGTCGCCTTATTTTGTTGTGGTTTGGATAATATTACACAAATACCAAATCGCTCTCTCAAAGGGGCAGAAATTCGTTCCCAATAGCGAGCAACTTGAGTAGGGCGGCATTTACATGGCGTGTCATGAGAAAAATAATGGCCACAGTTGCATGGATTCATTGCTGCAAATAATAAAAAATGTGCCGGAAAGTCCACGGGTTGTCCAGCTCTAGAAATTTTGATTTTGGATGTTTCCATGGGTTCACGAAGCGTATCTAAAATTTTTCGTTGATATTCTCCAAGTTCATCCAAGAATAATATGCCATGATTGGCTAAGCTGATTTCACCTGGTTTAGGTGGGTTTTGTCCTCCAATCATACCAGGGTAAGTAATGGTGTGATGGGGCATTTGAAAAGGGGCATTGTCGGTGTAGCTAGCCGTGTCTGATATCAATGAATTTACGCAGTAGTTTTCAATTGCATAGGATTGACGAAGCGGTAATTGTAATGATTTGGTATGATTAATAAGCATTGTTTTGCCAATGCCTGGAGATCCAACAAAAAGGCAATGGTGGTGTCCAGCAATGGCAAACGCACAAGCTTGTTTTGCGAGGTGGTGGCCAATAATATTGTCAAAACTCAATAGGCTTTTGAGTAAATGTTGTGTTGTTTGCTTAAAACAAATGGTTTGAACAGCCAAAGAATCGATCATTCGAAGATCAGTTAAGTGAGATATGGCTTTATATTTCAACCCAGCTAGGTACTGAATATCGGGTATATTTTTTTTCGGGATAACAAAAGTTGTTTTGGCAGGGTAAAAATAAAGCAAAGGTAAAATGGCTCGAATGGGCTCAATGGACCCTTTAAGCGATAATGAGCCTAAAAAACAATAGGTATCAATTATACGAATTTGATTGGTTACCACTAAAAGTCCCACAGCAATAGCAAGCTCAAGGCAGGGACTTTTTTTTGAAAGATCAATGGGAGCTAAATTAATCGTATAAGCCATTGCAGGTAGTTCAAATTTTGACAGTTTAATTGCCGATTTTATCCTTATTCGTGATTCTTTTATTACCGTATCTGGTAACCCAATTATGGCTTCCTGTGGTAGCCCAGGCGTAGCACTAATTTCAACCTTAATTTGAACAGAATTAAGCCCATTTAATGTTGCCGAATTTACATTGCAGTACATCGTCCCCTCCTAATTAATAATTTAACACGAGAACAAGGAATTGCAAGATTACGAAAAAATAAATAAATCTTGTAGAATTAAAAAAAACAATCTATATTATTTTAAATATTTATCATGAAAAAAATTAATAAATTAAAACTTAAAAACAATTTTAACCTAAAGTTTGTTGGTGAGCCGACATTGTCTTTAAAGAAGGTTGACTCAAAAAATATCGTTGGTATTTGTCCATTAGCGTATAATTTTTTAAAAGCAAAATTAGTGGTTAAAGTTGGCGATCATGTCAAACAGGGAGATGCATTATTTTACGATAAAAAAAATCCCCAGGTTTATTTTCATTCTCCGGTATCCGGTGAAATTAAAAACATAACCTATGGCCCGCAGCGTCGTCTAGATTTGATTGAAATAAAGCAAACCAACGAAACACCACGACAATTTAATCCGATTCAACAAGAAAAGACCGATTCTATTGAACTTAAATCTGCATTGCTTGAGCGTGGATTATGGAATGGGTTCATTGAATTGCCATTTTATAACGTGCCAGATCCATCCAAAACACCTCCGGCAATCGTGATTCCATTATCACATTCTGAGCCATTTCAACCTAAACTTAGTACCGTAATTGATGAGTATGAAAAAGATATTTTAGCAGGAATTGAATGGCTAAAAAAATTATGTCCAGAAGTTCGCTTGTTTATTGACGCAAATGAGCAAATTAACTTAGACAATATTAGTGAGCACACAATGGTAACACGTGTCTCAGGAGATTTCGCAGCTACAAGTGCAGGCTCTGTCGCCTATCATCTTAAAACTGATACGAAAGATAACAATGCATGGATTTGCAATTGGCAGCATTTAGTTAAAATTGCTCGAACATTATCAAGCAATGAATACTATAATAAAACCTTGATTTGTATTGGTGGAAATCAGTTGAAAGATAACCAACATTATTTAATCACCGAAGGTACTTCATTGAAGGACCTTTTTTCAGTAGACAATCCCAATGATAGAATCATTTGTGGCGGTCTTTTTACAGGCCTTCATATTGTTAATCCTGAATTTTTACCAATTGGTACAACATCGATTAATATTATTGATAATGATCCACAAACTGAATTTCTATCATTTTTACAACCCGGTGTGGATAAACCATCCTACTCAACTGCATATGTTAGCGGTGTGATTTCTAAATTATTACCTGAACATCGAACAAAAACATCAACGGCTGTAAACGGTAGTTTTAGAGATTGTGTAAGTTGTGGTTATTGTGAAGTTGTTTGTCCAGTTGATACAACCCCTCAAACATTATTACGAAATTCAAAAATTAACGATGTCGAAGAAAGCATGCGGATTGGATTGCTTGATTGTTCTGGATGTGGTGCGTGCACTTATGTATGCCCATCAAAAATTGATCTGGCATCTACGTTTGTCGACATGAAAAATCAATTGTTTAAGGAGCTTAGTGCGTAATGAATTGGCTATACCAAAGAATCAAACAATATGAACATTTATTTGAAAAGGGTGGCAAGTTTGAAACGTTTTATCCAATTTATGAAGCTGCTTTAACCATTCATTTCAGCCCAACCGAAACAACAAAACGTGGTGCTCATGTAAGAGATGGTTTAGATACAAAACGCTTTATGATTTTAGTTGTTATTGCGTTAACACCCTGCATTTTATTCGGCATGTTTAATGCTGGCTATCAAGCACTTCTAGCTGCTGGCCAAGCACCAACACTCATTGACTCAATGATCAAGGGTGTAATTATTTTTATGCCAATACTACTTACTTCATATGCCATTGGTGGCTTTTGGGAAGTGTTTTTTGCGATTGTAAGAAAACATGAAATTAACGAAGGGTTTTTAGTAAGTGGGTTATTATTTCCACTTACATTACCGCCAGCAATTCCTCTATGGCAAGTTGCTTTAGGAATTTCATTTGGAATTGTTATTGGAAAAGAAATTTTTGGTGGTACTGGTAAGAATTTTTTGAATCCAGCATTAACAGCGCGTGCATTTGTATATTTTTCATATCCTGCTTACTTATCTGGCGAAGTTTGGACTAAATTTACCTCAAGCGGTGCTGTTGCATCATACACGTCCGCAACACCATTGGGAATTGCGGCAAATACATCTCAACCCATGAATGTAGTCAGCGCAATTGAAAACGCAGGTTACTCCATTTGGAGCTGTATTATAGGGTTAATTCCGGGAAGTATTGGCGAAACTTCAGTAATTGCTGTCTTAATGGGAGCTGCGCTATTAATTGGAACAGGTGTTGGTAGTTGGAGAACGATGGTAGCGGCTGTAGCTGGCGGTGTTGTGATGGCATCAGTATTTAACTTTTTTGCCAGTGATGCCACAATTCCGTTTCTTGGATTGAATGCCATCTGGCATATGGTGATTGGATCATTTGCATTTGGAGTGGTATTCATGGCAACGGATCCTGTGTCATCTCCAGATTTAAATCTATCAAAATACATCTATGGTTTTTTTATCGGTGTCTTAACCATCATTATTCGTACAATTAATCCAGCATATCCTGAAGGGGTTATGCTAGCCATATTACTTATGAACGTATTTGCACCAATTATTGACTACTATGTCACTGAATTTAAAGTGAAGAAAAGGATTCCAAATGTTATCTGAGCGTCCATTTATTTTTGCAGCAGGCTTGTGTTTGATTTGTAGTTTTATGTTAACCTTTACGGCATCATCCTTAAAACCGCTTCAAATGAAAAATCAAAAATTAGACAAACAAAAAAACATCTTAAAAGTGTTAAAAGTATTAGATGAAAATAAGACGTATACAAATCTGGAGATAGAATCTTTATATTCATCATTTGTTAAAAACAAATATATGGATGATTCTGGTAAATTAGTGGATCAAGAAACAGATTCCCCCATTTTTGTGTATATTAAAAATAATAAAGTTGATGCATATGCCATTCCCATTTCAGGATATGGTTTATGGAGCACACTTTATGGCTATTTTTCTGTGAATGGCGATGGTACGACGGTTCGTGGGATTACATTTTATGAGCACGGAGAAACCCCAGGTTTAGGCGCCGAAGTTGAGGCTAAGTGGTTTCAAGATAATTTTGTTGGTAAAAAAATTGCGACAATTGCAGGAGAATTTAAGTCAGTCAGCATTGTTAAAGGAAAAGTTGATAATGTGGTGAATGATTCCGAGAAGCCTTACCATGTGGATGGCATTTCTGGTGCAACAGTAACAAGTAACGGTGTAAACGAATTTTTAAAAGAAGCATTATTGCGCTACGAAACGTTTGCAAAGCGATTAAGAGCAAAGGAAAATGTCATCTAATGTGGAAAAAAATCAAAAAATCAAAAGAATATAAAGTGTTTATGGCACCATTAACAATTGAAAATCCAGTATCTGTCTTGGTTCTTGGCATTTGTTCTGCCTTAGCGGTAACGATTCAATTAAAACCATCAGTTGTAATGGTATTGGCCATGACATTTGTGTTAACGATGTCAAATGTTACTGTATCGGTGTTGAGAAATGTAATCCCAAAAAATATTCGAATTATTGTTGAATTAACCGTTATTGCATCCATGGTTATATTAGCGGATCAGTTTTTAAAGGCATTTATTTTTGATGTTAGTAAGCAATTATCGGTTTTTGTTGGTTTAATTATCACCAATTGCATCATTATGGGGCGCGCAGAAGCGTTTGCCTTAGGTAACAATCCTTGGTTTTCAATGTGGGATGGGTTAGGAAATGGCTTGGGTTACGGTATGATTCTAATAGTGGTCGGTGCCATAAGAGAACTATTCGGGGCTGGAAAATTATGGGGGATTCAAGTGGTACCACAATTTGTATATGATCTTGGTTACGTTGATTTAGGTCTCATGGTATATGCTCCTGCAGCATTTATTGTTATAGGAATATTTGCATGGGTACAAAATGAGTTAATCTTTAGATCGAAAAGGTAAGACATGATTGAATTAGTAAATATAGCACTTAAATCAATTTTTATGGAAAACATGCTTCTGGCATTGTTTTTGGGAATGTGTTCATTTCTAGCGTGTTCAAAAAATGTGAAAACAGCTTTTGGTTTAGGCATGGCTGTTATTTTTGTTATGTCGATTACCATACCTATAAATTGGGCAATTAATTACTATTTCTTAAGTGAAGGCGCATTATCTTGGCTAGGTCTTGAAAATGTCGATTTAAGCTTCCTTATTTTTATAACATTTATCGCAACAATAGCGGCAACCGTTCAATCGGTTGAGATGTTGATGGAAAAATTTATTCCAACACTATACGCATCCTTGGGGATATTCTTACCCTTGATTGCGGTTAATTGTTCAATACTAGGTGGTAGTTTATTTATGGAACAGCGAGGTTATAATTTTGTTGAAGCCACTGTATTTGGTGTTAGTTCTGGAATTGGTTGGTTATTAGCAATTTTGGCGTTGGCGTCAATTCAAGAAAAATTAAAATATGCAAGCATCCCAAAGGGATTGGAAGGGTTTGGCATTAATATGATAATTACAGGGTTAATTGCGTTAACATTTATGTCGTTTTCAGGGATCGCCTTATGATTTATGTGGCAAGTATTTCTGTATTTTCTGGCGTAATTATTGGATTAGTTAGTATTCTGTCACTGTTAGAAAAAAAAGTGATTGGTGGCGGAGACTGTAAAGTATTAATTAATGGAGATGATGAAAAAAGCCCAACCGTTTCAAGTGGAACAAATTTATTGTCAGCATTAGCAAATGAAAAAATATTCATTCCATCAGCTTGCGGTGGTGGTGGGTCTTGTGGCATGTGTAAAGTAAAAATTACAGATGGTGGTGGTGATGTATTGCCTACAGAGTTACCTCATTTAACTCGTAAAGAACGATCGGAGTGTGTTCGGTTAAGTTGTCAGTTAAAAGTAAAAAATGATATGACGATTGAAATACCGGATGAGGTCTTTTCAGTTAAAAAATTCGAATGCACGGTTGTTTCTAATAATAATGTGGCGACCTTTATCAAGGACCTTACCATTAAGTTACCAGAGGGTTTAGATATGGATTTTAGAGCAGGTGGGTATATTCAAATTGATATTCCAGAATTTGAAAATTTAAAATATTCTGAATTTGAAGTTGAGAACGAGTTTACCGATGAATGGGATAAGTACAATTTATTTAAGCTTGTTTGTAATAATGATGAAGAAACTTTTCGCGCATACTCTATGGCGAATTACCCAGAGGAAAAAGGGCTGATTAAATTAAATGTTCGTGTAGCGACACCACCCCCAGGAAAAGATGTTAACCCTGGCATTGGAAGTTCGTATATATTCAATTTAAAACCGGGTGACAAAGTCATGATTTCTGGCCCTTATGGTGAGTTTTATGCCAAAGAAACCGAGCGTGAAATGTGTTTTATTGGCGGTGGTGCGGGTATGGCACCTATGCGTAGTCATATTTTTGATCAGTTAAAACGTATAAAATCCAATCGTAAAATGACATTTTGGTATGGAGCTAGATCCAAACGAGAAATGTTTTATGATGAAGAATTTAAAGAGCTCGAGCGTGCAAATTCTAATTTTTCATACAATGTTGCATTATCAGATCCGCAACCTGAAGATAACTGGGATAGCTATGTTGGTTTTATTCATAAAGTTTTATTAGATGAATATTTAAATAAACATGAAGATCCAACAGAAATAGAATATTATATCTGTGGTCCTCCAATGATGTTAACAGCCATGAGAGACATGCTTCATGATATTGGAGTAGAGCCTGACATGGTTGCCTACGATGATTTCGGTTCTTAGATTTAAATACTTCTATACATCTATATTTTTAATTATCGGGCTGACCTTATGGTTAACTTATCCTCGATATTACGAGTTTAGTGGACCAATATTTGGAACATATTACAAAGTAATTTTAGTTGGTCCTAAGTACGCTATCAATGAATCCAAAGTCAAAGCAAGCATACAAGATTATTTACAATCATTTGATATGGTTTTTTCAACATACCGAAATGACTCGGAATTGATGACTTTGAATTTAGCACCTATTAATACAAAAATTGAATTAAGCGCATCGTTGTATAGTGTAATTGAATTAGCACAAGAGTTGCAACTTAAAATTGGGCCTGAATGGGACCCGACAATTGTGCCAATCAGTCAGTCATTTGGGTTTATGACGCTTCCAAAGCAATCAACATTGACTGTTGGTTTGAAACATTTGGAACTACTTAGTTTAAATACGGTTCGAAAGAATGCCAATATTGCGTTGGATTTATCGTCAATTGCAAAGGGAGCTGCAGTTGATGGCCTATCTTCTTTGGTCAATCATTTAAATATCAAAGGTGCGTATGTCGATATTGGCGGTGAAATAAAAACCACTGGCAAAAAAACAAAGAATTTACCATGGGGAATTGGTATTCAGTCTCCAGAAAACCGACAATCAATTACTCATATTATTTATGCATCAAATATAGCAATTGCCACATCAGGAAATTATTTAAATGTGAATAATGTCAATGGCGTAAAAATTGGTCACATTCTGGATCCAGTGTCAAAATCAGCCATAAATCATGATCTATTATCAGTATCTATCATTGCTAAAAAATGTGCGGTCGCAGATGCAATTGCAACTGGGATATTTGTAATGGGGCCTGAAAAAGCAATGTCGTGGTTAAAAGCAAACAACGATGTTCCAGCACTGTTAATATTAAAAAATGGCGATGAGGAAAAATCTGTTTTTATGAATGGTTTTGACCGCTTTCTAGATCCTGTAAATAATTCTTTTTTTTAACTTTACTAAACTTGGTAAAAGTTAGTGCCATATCCAAAGCCTCATTGTTAGGTGAGGCAACAGGGCAGATACCCGCTGCTTTAGACGCACATTCGTTGGTTTCATGATTAGGAACATTTCCACACTCTGAACTGATCTCTTTTCGTCCAAAAAATAAAATGCCAACCCCAATACCGGTAAAGCAAAGCACAATAATACCTGACGCTAATAAGTAGGCCATGATAACTCATTCATTAGTTGTTGTGATTGCTGATAGGTTGATCGGTTTGGTTTTGTACGTTGTCGTTGTTTTTTACGAGGTGTCATCGACCGTTGTTGAACACCTTTTGGGGGAATATACTTTTTACGTGGTTTCTTTTTATCTAAATTGAACCCCACGCCCAAAAGAATGGTAGTCCCATCAAAGTTAGTTTTAGATCCATTAATATTACTTTTTCCATAATTTGATTGATATTCTAATCGCACAAAGGATCGCCGTGCCATGAGATAATCTAGACCCATGTTTAGGTAAGTCCCAACATAATGGGTCCCTAACGTTGATGGTACATGATTTAGAGAAAACCCAGCCCCCAAATGAACACTAAAGGGAAGTCGATTTAATTTGAATGTTTGCTTTAAACCCGCATATGGAAATGAAATAATGGTGATATCGGAATTATTAAACGTCGATTGCATGAATGCTGTTCCCACTTCATAGCCTAGCCCCTGACCCCAGAGTTGTTCCCATTCAATGCTATATAGTGCAGATCGAGACAGTGCATCTAGTTTTGAACTGCCAGCCGTGAACGATAGCGATGTTTTACCAAAAGTCAGAACTGTTGCAATAAAAAGTATGGCCAAAATTTTCATGAATGCCTCCGCTTTAATTTTACAAGAATCTTTACGTTTGAAAAAGTAGAATTAATTCATTTATCGTATGCGATATTTACCTAGATAGATAAAAAATCATATTGAATGTTTGCTTTAAACCCGCATATGGAAATGAAATAATGGTGATATCGGAATTATTAAACGTC
>MDTB01042627.1_pt1 | contig 13075 bp, 14 predicted proteins | sample 811161 | NCBI WGS metagenome assembly MDTB01 (sample SAMN05326650, study PRJNA326480) | marine metagenome | isolation source: seawater | place: Mediterranean Sea | collected 2009 | reverse complement strand
TTAAAGCAGCGTCTTAATAATTATTGAAATTATTAAGAGCAGACCTTAAAAGAGAGGTAGATACTAGTTATGGATGTAAAAAAAAGAGCAAAAATTATCACTGATTGGATTAATAATTATTGTGAGACCGTGTCTTACAAACCGAAGGCTTTAATTGTTGGAATCTCTGGAGGTATTGATTCTTCTGTAGTTAGTACGCTATGTGCAATAACAGGACGTAAAACAATTGTGTTAACTATGCCAATTAAGCAAATTAAATCTCAACAAGATTTAAGCCTTTCTCATGCTAAATGGTTAAAACAAAATTATAAAAATGTAGAGCACCATTTGTTAGAAATGGACAAGATCTTTACCTCATTTACAGAAGTTTTAAATAAATTTGATAATGAACATGGGTATGCAAATTCTAGAGCAAGATTAAGAATGGCAACTTTATATCAAGTAGCAGCAGCTAATAATGGAATAGTTGTAGGTACTGGAAATAAAGTTGAAGATTTTGGTGTTGGTTTTTATACTAAATATGGCGATGGAGGTGTTGACATCTCTCCGATAGCAGATTGTACTAAAACACAAGTTTGGGAGCTTGGAAAATACTTAGGTGTATCTCAAGACATAATAGATACACCACCTACGGATGGATTATGGGATGATGGAAGAAATGATGTACAACAACTTGGAATGAGTTATGAAGATTTAGAGAAGGCTATGGAAGATAAAAATGATCCTAACTATAAAAAATATTTAGAAATAAGAGAAAAAAATTTACATAAAATAAATCCTATACCTGTCTGCAAATTTAATGAGTAATCTTCAACTTACTAATTCCTTATCAAGAAAAAAAGAAATTTTTAAACCCATAAACCCGAAGAAAATTTCTTTATATGCTTGTGGTCCAACTGTTTATGATAATCCGCACGTAGGGAATGCTCGAAGCCTTGTTGTTTTTGATGTTCTGTTTAGAGTGTTAAGAGAAATCTATGGACCAAATGTTAATTATGTAAGAAATATTACAGATATAGATGATAAAATAATAGAAGCATCTAAAAAGAATAAAAAAAACATTGATAAAATTACAAGTGAAGTTACAAAAATTTTTCATGAAAATTGTAAAAGCTTAAACTGTTTAAAACCTACAGCGGAACCTAAAGCAACAGAACACATTAAAGAGATGATTGAAATGTCGTCTTCCTTAATTTCAAAAGGATATGCTTATGAAAATAAAGGACATGTCTATTTTGATGTTAACTCTTTTAAGAATTATGGGAAACTATCAAATAAAAATTTAGAGGAATTGAAAGCAGGTAGTAGAGTAGAAATTTCTAATTTAAAAAAAAACCCAGTGGACTTTGTATTATGGAAACCTTCAGAAGATAATGATCCAGGTTGGGACTCTCCATGGGGAAGGGGTAGACCGGGATGGCATCTAGAATGTTCAGTTATGAGTGAAAAGTATTTAGGAAAAAGTTTTGATATTCATGGTGGAGGCTTAGACTTAATTTTTCCTCATCATGAAAATGAAATCGCTCAATCTTGTAGCAATAATTCTACAGAAAGTTTCGCCAATTATTGGGTCCATAATGGTTTTGTTACTTTAAATAAAGAAAAGATGTCTAAATCCTTAGGCAATATAATTACAATTTCAGATGCCGTAAAACAATATTCTGGACAAGTTGTAAGATTAGCTTTGTTGAGCGCACATTATAGCCAACCATTAGATTGGAATAATGAACTTCTGCAAAATCAAAAAAATACGATTGATAAATGGTATAATCTCTATGAGGAAACTAAAGATGAAAATATATTAAATATTTCAGACACGTTATTGGATGATTTAAACACACCAGGCTTTATTGCTAAAATACATGAATTATATAATACCGCAAGTAATGGCGATAAAAAAAGTAAATTACTATTTAATAATGCATGTAAATTAATAGGTTTATTTAATATAAATAAAGAAGAGTGGGAAAATCTAAAAAAAACAAATATTAAAGTTTCAGAAGATTATATTTTAAAGAAAATTGCTGAAAGAGCTAAAGCAAAAAAAGATAAAAACTTTAGTCTTGCTGATCAAATAAGAAAAGATTTATTGGTACAAGGGATTATAATTGAGGATCAACAAGATAAAACAATTTGGAAATTTAAATGAATAGAGAAAAAATATATATATTTGATACAACATTAAGAGATGGAGCTCAAACCGAAGGTGTTGATTTTTCTATTGAAGATAAAAACAAAATTGCAAATGTTTTATCTGATATTGGAATAGATTATATTGAAGGAGGTTGGCCAGGAGCAAACCCTAATGATACTAAATTTTTTTCTAACCCGCCAAGATTAAAAAAAAGTATTTTTACTGCTTTTGGTATGACAAAAAAGTCAGGAAGAAGTGCTGATAATGATCCTGGTTTAGCTTCTTTAATGAACGCAAACTCACCTGCAGTTTGCGTTGTAGGTAAAGCATGGGATTTTCATGTGAACGTAGCTTTAGGTATTAAAAATGAAGAAAATTTAAAAAACATAGAAGAGACAACAAAACACTTTGTTAAAAATAAAAAAGAATTTTTATTTGATGCAGAGCATTTTTTTGATGGGTATAAATCTAATCCAAGTTATGCTTTAGATTGCTTAAAACATGCTTATAACTCCGGGGCTAGATGGATAGTGTTGTGTGATACAAATGGAGGCACTTTACCTCACGAAATAAGCGAGATAGTTACTAAAGTTTCAAAAACTATTCCAGGAAAAAATCTTGGGATTCACGCACATAACGATACAGAAAATGCTGTAGCTAATTCTTTGGCAGCTGTAGAGGCAGGAGTCAGGCAAATTCAAGGCACTATAAATGGTTTAGGTGAAAGGTGTGGTAATGCTAATTTAATGTCAATTATACCTACACTTTTTTTAAAAAAATCTTTTAGTGAAAAATATGAAATTAGTATTAAAAAAGATAAATTGTCATCCTTAACAGAATGTTCAAGGCTCTTAGATGAAATTTTAAATAGAAAACCAAATAAAAATATGGCTTATGTAGGAGCGTCGGCTTTTTCTCATAAAGGAGGATTGCATGTATCTGCTGTCCAAAAAGATCCAAAAACTTATGAGCATGTTGATCCGAAGTTAATAGGAAACCATAGAAACATAATTGTTTCTAATCAAGCTGGTAGATCAAACATTCTTTCTCGTTTAGAAAAATATGGCGTGAAAATTGATTCAAAAGATCCAAAAGTTAAAAAAATTTTAGATGAAGTTAAGGATAGAGAGTTTAGTGGATATTCCTATGATGGTGCAGATGCATCCTTTGAATTATTAGCTAACAGACTTTTAGGAAAAGTGCCTGAATATTTAAAGGTTAAAAGCTACAATGTAAGCGTAGCTAAGTCTGATACGATAAAAACAAAAGCAAATGTTGTTTTTTTAATTGATGGGAAAGATATAGAATGCGATGGAGAAGGAAATGGCCCTGTCAATGCACTAGATAATGCAATTAGATCTAACTTTAAAAAAGTTGAAAAATATTATAATTTTTTTTCAGATTTGAAATTATTAGATTATAAAGTTAGAATTTTAAACACAGGAACTGAAGCAACTACTCGAGTTTTAATAGAGAGTTCAGATAAGACAGGAATTAGCTGGTTTACTGTCGGAGTTTCTCCAAATATTATTGAAGCTTCATTTAAAGCCCTAATAGATAGCTTGGACTATAAGTTATATAAAGAAAAAGCTCCCGCTAATTTAAATGAAAAATAATTTTGGTTTTATTTTAGTCAAACCTCAACTAGGCGAAAATATTGGAGCATGTGCACGATCTTTAAAAAATTTTGGATTTTCAAAATTACATATAGTTTCACCTAAACAATCATGGCCTAACAATAAAGCAAAAGCTACCTCAGTTGGAGCATATGATATTATAAAAAAAGTAAAAATTTATAATCATACTCATGAAGCGATAAGTAATTTTGATATAGTAATATCATTAAGTGCAAGAAAAAGAGACATTAATAAAAAACATATTTCTATTAATCAATTTTTAAAAATAATTAAAACAAAAAAAAATACAAAATTTGGTCTTTTATTTGGACCAGAAGCATCTGGTTTATCTAATGAAGATTTATCTTTATCAAATTATGTATTACAAATTCCAACTTCAAAGAAATTTAAGTCATTAAACTTATCCCACTCATTAACTTTGGTATGTTATGAAATTTTTAAGGTATTTAATTTTAAAAAATTTGATAAAAATATAAAAGATATTAAGATTTCCTCTAAAAGCAATATATCATCTCTAATTTTACATTTAAAAAAATTGCTTGAAAAGAAAGGATTTTTTGTTCCATCTGAAAAAAAACAGTCGATGATAATGAATATTAACAATCTAATTTATAGATTGGAGCCAAGTGATAAAGAAGTAAGGATTTTAGCCAGTATTATCAGCTCTTTGAGTAAAAAAAATATTAACCATAATTGACAATTACACCTGAAGTCTTATAAACACTCATCATTTAAATATGACAAAAAGACTAAAATCTAAACACAAAGTTGATCGTAGATTAAAAGCTAATCTATGGGGAAGACCAAAGAGTCCCTTTAATTCAAGAGCATACCCACCAGGTCAACATGGACAAAACAAAAAAGGTAAACCTACGGATTATGGAATTCAGTTACAAGCAAAACAAAAACTTAAAGCATATTATGGAAATATAAATGAGAGACAGTTTAGAAATATTTATAGAAAAGCTCTAGCTAAAAAAGGAGACACAACTGAAAACTTAATTGCTTTACTTGAAAGTAGATTAGATACTGTAATATATAGAGCAAAATTTGCTACTACTGTTTTTTCTGCAAGACAAATAATAAATCATGGACACATCAGAGTTAATAAAAAAAGAGTAAATATTTCTAGTTATTTAGTAAAGGATACAGATTTAATCGAAGTTAATGAAAAATCAAAGAAGTTAACTTTTATTGATGGAGCTCTTCAAAGCAAAGAAAGAGATGTTCCAGAATATATACAACTAGATAATAAAAATAAAACTGCAAAACTAGTAAGAATTCCTAAATTTTCCGAAGTTCCTTATCCCGTGATAATGGAGCCAAATCTTGTTATCGAATATTATTCTAGATAATTGAATTTCTTTAGTCTTTTTAAAAGAAAAATTTTATATAAGATAAAAAAAAAAATAAATATTGATAGAGATGAAGTTTCTAAAAAAACTTTAGATCAATTATTTTATTACTATGGAAGTGACAAAGCAGATATTTTTAGACATACTCAAGAAAAAGGACATGGATACTCAAATTTTTATTCTCAAAATTTGGAAAGTTTTAAAAAGAAAGAGTTAAAGATTTTAGAAATAGGTTCATATTCTGGAGCTTCAGCAGCTGCATTTAAAAAGTATTTACCAAATAGTAGTATTTATTGTTTTGATATAAATATCTCTAAATTCGATTATGCTTCAAAAAATATTCATGTTTATGGATTAGATATAAATAATGAAAATGAATTGAAAAAGATTTTGAGAAAGATAACTAAAGAAAATGAATTAAATTATTTTGATTTAATTATTGATGATGGATCACATTATTTAAAGGACATTTTATTTAGTTTAAAAACCTTATTCAGATATCTTAAAAATGAAGGTATTTATATTATAGAAGATTTTAAGTATCCAAATTATTATGATTACAATAGAGATGTAGATGATATTTTAGTTGACGAAATGTTAGCTTGTTTAAAAGAAAAAAAGTTTTTTAAATCAAACATTATAAAAAAAACAGATCAAATTTATTTATTTGATAATATAAATAAAATTAATTGTTATAAAGGAAATTTAAAAGATTCAGATATCTGTTTCTTAAAAAAAAGATAAATCAAATTAATTTTTTATTCTTTAAAAGAGTGTTTAGCTCTCCTTTTTCAAACATTTCTTTTACTATATCGCAGCCTCCAATAAACTCTCCCTTAATATATAACTGGGGTATTGTAGGCCAATCACTAAACTCTTTTATACCTTGTCTTAAATTTTCATCTTCCAATACGTTGATACCTTTAAAATCTACTTTTAAATGTTTAAGCACATTAGAAACTGCCATTGAAAATCCACATTGAGGAGATTCAGGTATTCCTTTCATAAATAAACAAACATCATTTTCACTTATTAATTTTTTTATTTTATCTTTAATTTCCATTATTTTACCTCAGTAGTAATTGATAAAGCATGCAATTCATTTCCCATTTTACCTTTAAGGGATTTATATACTAATTTATGTTGATCTATTTTAGTTAACCCATTAAACATCTTTGATTTAATTATAGCAGAATAATGATTATTATCTCCCATAAGATCCTTAATTTCTATTGTTGCATCTGGTATTGATGAAACAATTAGTTTTTTAATTTCTTCTACCGGTAAAGCCATTAATAATTATTATACCATTGGTTATTAATATTATATAGTTCTTTAATAGTAATTTTCATCTCTTTTTCTATTTCAAAATAATCTTTTTGAGTTACACCAATATTTTCATAATAAATATTATTGTCTTTTAATATTTTTTCTACATTTTCCAAGTTACTTTTCTTTATTTCTAACACATATCTACTTTGATCTTCTCCAAAAAAATATTCGACTAAATTTGTTAATTTTTTTGGTTTTTTAATTTTAACTCCATAACTACCTCCCATTGTCATTTCAGATAATGCAATTAATAGACCTCCAGTAGAAATATCATGAACAGATTCTGCAAGATTATTTTTGATAATCTCTAAAACACTTTCTCCATTATTTTTTTCATTAATTAAATTTATTTCAGGCGGTTTGCCATCTATAATTGAGTAATTTTCTTCCAAAAAAACACTTTGTTCTAAGTGTCCAAAAGTTTTTCCAATTAATAATATATGATTATTTTCATCTTTTAATTTATGGTTCATGGGTTTTTCTAATTTTTTAATTAAACCTATCCCACCTATCACTGGAGTTGGTGAGATATTTTTTTTATTTGTACCATTATAAAAAGATACATTTCCGGAGACTACAGGGTAATCTAAAAACTCACATGATTCTTTTATACCAATTAAACATTCTGCAAATTCCCCCATTACTTCTTGATTTTCTGGGTTACCAAAGTTTAAGCAATTAGTTATAGCTATTGGTTTAGCCCCTACAGAAATTAAGTTTCTCCAATTTTCACAAACAATCTGTTTCCCTCCGCTTAAGGGATGAGCTTTACAATAGTTTGAAGATGAGTCTACAGAAACAGCAATTGCTTTATCTTTACCATGAATTCTTATTAAAGCTGCATCTGCTCCTGATTTCTGCGCTGTATCGCACATTACCATTTGATCATACTGGTCAGTAATCCAATTTTTATTTGAATGATTTGGTGAAGATAATATCTTTATTAAAGCATCCTTTATCTTAATTTTTTTTAAACTTTTAAAATTAATTTTAGTTTTAGGTAATTTCTTTTTTAACCACTTTCTATCATAAATTGGAGCTTTGCTTGCTAGTAAATCTAAAGGTATCTCGCCTTCAATTTTATCATTATATTTTAGGATTAGTTTTTTTGTATCTGTTGTTTTGCCTATTATTACAAAATCCAAGTCCCATTTCTTGAATATTTCTTTTGCATGTTTTTCTTTACCATCTTCAAGAATAATTAACATTCTTTCCTGGCTTTCAGATAACATCATTTCATACGGAGTCATATTTTCTTCTCGGCAAGGAACTTTGTCTAAATAAAGTTCTATGCCTAATTCTCCTTTTGAGGCCATCTCGACACTTGAAGAAGTAAGACCGGCTGCACCCATATCTTGAATTGAAATAATAGAATTGTCTTTCATTAACTCCAAACAAGCTTCCATTAATAATTTTTCAGTAAAAGGATCACCTACTTGTACAGTAGGTTTTTTTTCCTCAGAGTTTTCATCAAATTCTGCTGAAGCCATAGAAGCCCCATGAATTCCATCTCTTCCTGTTTTGGAACCTACATAAACTACTGATTTATTTAATCCTTTTGCTTTAGAATAAAAAATTTTATCTTTTCTTGCATGACCGACAGCCATTGCATTGACTAAAATATTTTCATTATAAGTACTATTAAATTTTGTTTCTCCTGCAACAGTAGGTATACCAATACAATTTCCATATCCTCCTATTCCAGAAACAACTCCATTTAATAAACTTTTTGTTTTAAAATGTTCAGGGCATCCAAAATGTATTGAGTTAAGAAGAGCAATTGGTCTAGCGCCCATTGTAAATACATCTCTTAATATACCTCCAACACCTGTAGCTGCGCCTTGATAAGGCTCAATATAAGATGGATGATTATGGCTTTCAATTTTAAAAATGATAGCATCATTATCACCTATATCAATTACGCCTGCATTTTCTCCAGGGCCTTGTATAACTTGTTTTCCTTTTGTAGGTAGATTTTTAAGATGTATCCTAGAAGATTTATAAGAACAATGTTCATTCCACATTGCCGAAAAAATACCCAGTTCTAACAGATTTGGTTCTCTTTTTAACAATTTAATAATATTTTTGTACTCATCAATTTTTAAACCATGCTTTTGAATAATCTGATTAGTAATTTTCATCTTTTAATTAAGTATACTAGAAAATAAGTTAACCCCATCTGTGTTAGAAATTAAATTATCTATCATTCTTTCTGGATGGGGCATCATGCCCAAAATATTTTTTTTAGAATTGAATATTCCAGAAATATTTTTTAATGAACCATTAGGATTAGCATCTTCATCTAAATTTCCTTTGTCATCACAGTATTTAAAAGCTATTAAATTTTCATCATTTAGTTCTTTTAAATGATCTGGATTAGTAAAATAATTACCTTCGTTATGAGCAATATTTATCTTTAAAATTTGGTCCTTTTTATATTTATTGGTAAATTTAGTATTATTATTAATTACCTTTATATTTGTATCTTTATTTATAAACTTTAAATTTTTGTTTCTTAGCAAAGCTCCTTTTAATAAACCAGTTTCTGTCAAAATTTGAAATCCATTACAAATTCCTAAAACTAAACAACCATCATTAGCAGCTTTAATGACTTCTTTAATTATCAATGATTTACCAGCAATAGCTCCAGATCTTAAGTAATCTCCGTAAGAGAATCCACCTGGAATTACAATTAAATCAGACTTTGGAAGTGATGTTTCTTTATGCCAAACCATTTGATTTTTAAATTGCATTTTTTCTAAAGCTACAGCTATGTCTCTATCGCAATTAGAGCCAGGAAAAACAATAACAGATGAATTCATTAAATTTTATTTATTTTGTAGTCTTCTATGATTAAATTGGCTAAAAGTTTTTTACACATATTATCAACCTTTTTTTTTGCAGCAGTTTCTTCGTTGTCATTTATTTCTATTTCAAAATATTTACCCTGTCTGATGCTTTTTAGACTATCCATACCTATATTCTGTAAAGTATTTTGCACAACTTTGCCCTGTGGATCTAGCACATCTTTTTTTAATGTAACTGTGACAGAAAATTTCAATTTATTTTTTTTTAAATTTTATTGAGGTTGTTTTACCAAAATTAACTTCACTTATATTAGTTTCTTCTGGCATAATACTTAATCTTCTAGCTACTTCCTGATATCCTTCAATAACATTACCTAAATCTTTTCTAAATCTATCTTTGTCTAGTTTTTTTTCAGTTTTTAAGTCCCATAGCCTGCATGTATCTGGACTTATTTCATCAGCAAGTACAATTTCTTTTTCTTCTGTATCTTTGTTCCATGCCTTTCCGTATTCAATTTTAAAATCTACTAATTTAATTCCCACACCCCTAAACATTCCTAATAATAAGTCATTAATTCTTAATGAAATTTTATCTATTTCTTCTATTTCCTTTTCATTCGCCCATCCAAAAGAATAAATATGTTCTTTTGAAACAATAGGGTCCTGAAGCTCATCTTTTTTGTAACAATATTCTAATAGGGGTTTTTCCAAAACAGTGCCTTCAGATATATCTAATCTTTTAGTTAATGATCCTGTTGCAATATTTCTTACTATAAATTCTATTGGAAATATTTCGGCTTTTCTTATTAATTGTTCTCTCATGTTAAGTCTTTTTATAAGATGAGTTTTAATCCCACACTGAGCTAAATTATTTAAGATATATTCTGAAATTCGATTATTTAAAACACCTTTACCTTCAACTTTTGATTTTTTTAAATTATTAAAAGCCGTAGCATCATCTTTAAAATGCTGAATAACTAAGTTTTTATCTTTTGTTTCATAGATAATTTTAGCTTTACCCTCGTATAGTTTGTTTCCTTTATTCATACTTGATTTATTTTTTTAAACTTCTTTTGAAAATTATATTAATTTTTTTAGTATGATAACCAAAATTAAATAATTTTTTAAGCTTATTAACAGGTATTTTATTTATAATTTTCTTATCACTGACAATATTTTTAAAAAATGAAGAATTTTTATTCCATGATTCCATAGCATTTTTTTGGACTATTTTATAAGACTCTTCCCTGGAAAATCCAGCTTCAGTTAATTTTAATAGAACTCTTTGAGAGAAAAAAATACCATTAGTAATGTTCAAGTTTTTCATCATATTTTTTGGATAAATGTTTAAATTTTTTACTACATTATTAAGTCTATTAAGAGCAAAGTCTAACGCTATTGTGGAGTCTGGTCCTATATTTCTTTCTACAGCAGAATGTGAAATATCTCTCTCATGCCACAATGCAACATTTTCTAAGGCTGGAATTACACTTGATCTTATCAATCTTGCTAGACCAGTTAAATTTTCACTTAGTATCGGATTTTTTTTATGAGGCATTGCTGAAGAACCTTTTTGTTTTTTACCAAAGAATTCTTCTACTTCTAAAACTTCTGTTCTTTGGAGATGTCTGATTTCTATTGCAAACCTTTCAATAGAACTAGCTATAATTCCTAATGTTGAAAAAAATTGTGCATGTCTATCTCTAGGAATAATTTGAGTAGAAATAGGTTCTACTTTTAGTTTCAGTTTTTTAGCGACATAATTTTCAACTCGAGGATCTATGTTAGCAAAAGTACCAACAGCTCCCGAAATTGCACAAGTCGATATTTCTTCGATAGAGTTTATTAATCTTTTTTTATTTCTTAAAAATTCTTGATAAAAGGTTAACATTTTTAATCCAAATGTAATTGGTTCTGCATGAATTCCATGACTTCTGCCAATACATATTGTAAATTTATGTTTAATAGATTGTTTTTTTATTGATCTCAATAACTCATCAATATCTTTTAATAAAATTTCACCAGATTGTTTTAATTGGAGATTAAAACAAGTATCTAGCACATCTGACGAAGTCATGCCCTTATGAAGGTATCTTCCTTCTTTACCGACTTTTTCAGTTATAGAAGTCAAAAATGCAATTACATCATGTTTAACTTTGCTCTCAATATCTAATATTCTTTTTACATTAATTTTTGCTTTTGATTTAACTTTTTTTACTACACCTCTTGGAATAATTTTAAGTTTTTCCATAGACTCTGCTGCAGCTAACTCAATGTCAAGCCAGAGTGAATATTTGTTATAATCTTCCCAAATAGACTTAAGTTCTTTTCTAGAATATCTTTCAATCATATTTTTGGATTATCTAAATTTTTTGATTGAGTAAAAATCTCGTATCCATCTTTTGTTATACCAACAGTATGTTCAAATTGTGCTGATAGCGATTTATCTTTAGTAACGGCAGTCCATCCATCATTCAATATTTTTGTTTCGTAATTACCAAGATTTATCATTGGTTCAATTGTGAAAATCATTCCTGCTTTTATTTTTTCTCCTGACCCTTTTTTTCCATAATGTAAAACACTAGGCTCTTCATGAAATTTTTGACCAATACCATGACCACAAAAATCTTGTACAACAGAAAATCCTTCTGACTCTACATGTTGCTGAATAGTTGAACCTATATCCCCTAAAGGAACATCATCTTTTAATATTTCTATGGATTTCATAAGAGATTTATAAGTTGTTTTAATTAATCTTTTTGCTTTTATAGATATTTCTCCAACTGAAAACATTCTACTAGTATCTCCATGCCAATTATCTTTATAAGCTGTGACGTCTACATTTATAATATCACCATCTTTTAAAACCTTATCAGAGGGGATACCGTGGCAAACCACATGATTAGTAGAGGTGCAACAAGATTTTGGAAAACCTCTATAAAATAATGGAGCAGAATAGGCGCCGTGATCATTTATAAATTCATAACATAAGTCATCTATTTTTTCCGTAGTTATTCCAGGCTGAATTATCTTAGCCACTTCGTCAAGTGCTTTTGAAGCAATAGATCCTGCAATTCTTGTTTTTTCAAATGACTCTTTTATATCTTTACTCATTAAATCTTTAATTTTATTTTTTTATTTAGTTTTATTCCTTTTGGTGAAAATTTACAATCATAGCAAAGGATATTTAATTTTTTTTTAACAGCTTTAGATAATAATGTTGAATATGTAGGATCTATATCATTGGCGATAGTAAATTGATTACAATCTTCACGCTGAATAATAAAAGCAATGTAGATTTGATAACCTTTTTTACTTGCTTTAATTAACTCTTCAATATGTTTAGCCCCCCTCGATGTAACAGTATCTGGAAATTCTGCAATTTTACGTTTTCTTTTTAAAGTAACATTCTTTACCTCTAGAAAAGCTTTATAATTTTTTTTATTAATGAGAAAATCAAATCTGGTATTCACACCAAATTTTATCTCTGTTTTAATTGTAATATCTTTATCAAATTCTTTTATCAGATTGTTTTCTAAAGCCTCTAAAACAATCTTATTAGTTAAATGTGTATTTACTCCAACTTTCGATCTATCATCTTCAATAATTTGAAGTGTATATTTTAATTTTCTATCTGGATTATTTGATTTACTTACCCAGACTTTATTGCCTTTTTTTAAAAGTCCTTTCATTGACCCAGTATTTGGGCAATGAGCTGTTATTATTTTATTTTCAATCTGAACATCTACAAAAAAACGCTTATATCTTTTTATAAATACTCCTGATATTAATTTATTCTCAAAGTTCATA
>MDTB01220648.1_pt1 | contig 13076 bp, 10 predicted proteins | sample 811161 | NCBI WGS metagenome assembly MDTB01 (sample SAMN05326650, study PRJNA326480) | marine metagenome | isolation source: seawater | place: Mediterranean Sea | collected 2009 | reverse complement strand
GATGGCGCGACAGACCGGGAGTAAAATTGACGACAAACAACTAGTGGCCTACACGATTGCCGATGGCGAGGCCGCAAACGTAAGTGATTTACGAGATTTCTTGCGGACGTCGCTACCCGATTACATGCTTCCGTCAATTTTTATGTCACTCGATCTTTTTCCGCTCAATCCAGCCGGCAAAGTGGATCGCAAGGCGCTTCCCGAACCGGAAGCAATCCGTCCCGCTCTTCGTGTGGAATATGTAGCCCCACGTGATCCGGGGGAAGAAAAAATGGCAGCCATCTGGTCTTCGGCACTGGGACTCGATCAGGTCGGGATCAATGACAATTTCTTCGAATTGGGCGGCGCCTCTATCCAAAGCCTTGAAATTGCTGATCTAGCGATCGAAGAGGGAATGGATGTGACGCCGGCGATGCTTTTTCAATATCCCACCATTGCAGAGTTGGTTGCCGCAGCCGGCAAAATTGAAACCAATGTGGAGTCGGATACCGTAAGTACCGAGCAGACGAAAGAGCTTGAATCGAAGGCTACGATGTCCCGATCAGGCGAAAAAAGAGAGCCTCGCAAGCCTGCTCGGCATGCCAATACAATGATCGAAAGCTTGGGGGTTTACTTGCCGCCGAATGAGGTAACCACCAAGGATCTAATCGGCGACTGCAAAAAGAAGATGTGGTTCCCACTGGAATATATGACGGGAATCAAATCTCGCCGGATGGCGGGAAAAGAGGAATTCAGTATCGATCTTGCGGTGAAAGCAGTCAAAGAATGTCTATCCTACTCGAAGTACCAACCAGACCATATTGATCTTATTGTTTGCTGTAATATTACTCGAAGCGATGCGCACTTGCAGGTTACGATTGAGCCCAACACGTCGTTGCAGGTTAAAAAACGATGCGGTTTCAATAACGCAATTGTTTTTGATATTACAAACGCCTGTGCAGGAATGTTCACAGGCATGCAGATTGTCGATTCATTTATTTCAGCCGGTCTTATTCGTCGGGGCATGGTTGTGAGTGGTGAGTTTATTACAGGCATCACACGAACCGCTCAAATTGAGATTACAGAATTCCTAGATCCCCGGTTGGCTTGTCTTACGGTGGGAGATGCGGGTGCCGCGATCATTATGGAGTCATCTGGGGGTACCGACGTTGGTTTTCATGAACTCGACATGTATACCCTTGGTAAATACGCGTGGATGTGCATTGGTCGACTGACTGAACAGCCTCACGGCGGGGCGATTATGCTTGTTCCAGATCCAATGGAGCACACGTCGGTAGCGGTTCGATATTCGGTGACGCATGCGAAGCACACTTTGGATAATAGTCGTTACCGACCTGATCAAATTCAGCGTTTGATTATGCACCAGACTTCTGAAAGATCGCTCCTCGATGGTGCGAAAGCAATTAACAAAGCTTTCAAGAAAAAAGTAAGTACAAAAGAAAACACGATCAACAATTTGTCTCATCGCGGCAACACAGCCAGTACGAGCCACATGGTAGCGCTGTGGGACAATACGCTCAACGGCACCATTCAATCAGGTGAAAATGTCGTGTTTGGGATTACCGGGTCAGGTCAAACGATCGGGACGGCAATCTATACGTTGGATGATCTTCCGGATCGTTTGCGGGCAGCCAAAATCGATGGGAAGGTTCCGGAAAAAGTGAGCGACGAAGTAGCGCTCCCACCCCTCAAGACGCGGACCGTGCCTCGGGTGCGCATCGCATCGGTGGGAATTTTCCCGGAACATGAGCCCCTTTCTGAGGATTCTGTCGACACGGCGGTGCGGGCCGCAGAAGAGTGTCTGGCGAAAACATCTTATGATCGAACCGATATCGAACTTCTTATCTTTGCCGGTATTACGCGGACCGCGTATGTTTCTGAACCTGCTTTGGCGGCAATGGTTACCGGCAAAATGAAAATGAACGATATCATTGAAGACGAACTCGATAAAAAGACTTTTGCGTTTGATGTTTATAACGGTGCGATGGGTTTTCTGAATGCGTGCCAGATTGCAAGTGAGATGATTCGTGCGGGTAAATATCGCACGGCGATGGTCGTGACCTCAGAGGTCGAGCTCAATCGAGAGATGCACCCAGAGAAGATGTTAGGTCTCGTGGAAACCGGATCCGCAGTACTCCTCGATACCACGGCTGAAAATCGTACGGGATTCAGCAATTTCTTATTCCATTATGATTGCGATCAGATAGATTTGCGTCGAGCGACAGGTGGCTATCTTGATGGCAAACCCTGCTTGGACCTTCGGATAGATGATCGTCTTATCGAGGAGTACTTAAAAATGATTCCGGAGGCAGTGGATCAGATTCTGGCCGAAGAGGGACTCGATATTTCCGATATCGACTTTTTCCTCCCCCCACAGATCTCCCCTGCGATGAATAGCAAACTGCCAAATCTACTGGGTGTAGAACCGCATCGTTTTGTTGATGTTTCCCGCGAAGAGGCCGATCTATTTACCTCAGCATTACCCTATTCTCTGGAATACTTGCAGAAAGAGAAACGTGCCAACCCGGGTCAAGTTGCTTTGGTCATTCATGCTGCATCGGGGCTTCAGGTGGGATGTGCGGTCTATTATTTTTAGGGTTAGGTGTATTCGCTTACTGAGTTTTGAACCCCCAAGTACGGCATTGTGAAATATTCTCTCGCACACGCTTTCGTTCGTTATCACCGCGGCCTTGGTAAAATGCCCCGGCGATGGAAGCCTTGGTTGATGTCGCTTTTGATGTCGAATATGATTGTGCCGCTGTTCTTTCTTTCTTCGCATATCGAAGCATGGGTGGTTCTCGGAACAGCACTTGTAACCGGAGCCACCTTTATTGTGTTAACCGCCTTTAGCGGTTTTTCACGCTTACTTGGGTTTGGGCATCTGCCATGGGTTCCGATGCTTGTTTATCTCATCCTGAGATTGCCCGACGCGCAAAAACAATTTCCAGACACTTGGTTTTTGTTCTGGCTGCACGCAGTCATTATTCTCGATATCGGCTCTTTGATTCTGGACGCTGCCAATGTGGTTCGTTATTACAGGGGAGAGCAGGATGAGATGGTCGAAGGTCTTTCGTGAGTTGCCATATTTTGCCTGATTCTTCCGATGTTTGGATAGGAAGAGAGAGGGTTTTATGAATCAATGTCCTCGCATGCCTGCAGATACGATCGATGTCTGGTACGCGTGTGTTGACACGCTCATTGCTAGTGATTCAATCGAAGGCCACTACAAAGTACTGAATGAGTCTGAAAAAGCGCAAATTGCCAGATTTTCATTACCTCGAGTCCAAGAAGAATCGCTTGCCGCCCGACTTCTCATGCGTCACGCACTCTCAGTTTATGCGGATGTCACGCCGGAGCGATGGCAATTTAAAAAAGGCCAACGTGGTAAGCCGTTTGTCGTGGCTCCTTGGAATGATTTCCATGCATTTAATTTGACGCACTCCGCGAATTTGGTCGTCTTTGCAATCGCGCCAGAGGGACATTTGGGAGTGGATGTTGAAAGCCTTGATCGATCGACTACCGGAATTCCTCTAGCTCGGCGTTTTTTTGCATCACAGGAAGTGGACCAACTTCTCGCCTTACCATCTGCCATGCGCCGAGAGTCCTTCCTGCAGATCTGGACATTGAAGGAAGCCTACATCAAGGCCGTGGGTGATGGGCTGGCGATACCTTTGGACCAATTTTTTTTCGATCTTACCCAACCGGGCCCAGCTGAGTTGCATCTCAACGACGTGTCGCAATCCGGATCAGACTGGCTGTTCGCTCAGCTTCGATTGCCTTCTCGGCATCATATATCACTGGGGATCACCAGCCAGACCACGGCCGAACGGGAGAAAAAAAAACAGATTATTGTTCGGGCTCGCGAACTGAAATCAACCCACGAAGCGGTTCCGGATGCCACAGTTGTGTGCTCCGAAAAAAATGCATGGTTTTTCAAGCCAGAATCCGAATGAGGCCGAAAGCGAAAAATCGACGACTTTCGATGCCAGATTCTTGACGTCAGATATGAGTCGGTTCACTTTTTTTGCGGCTCTCCCGAACAGCGGCCTCTCTTGCTATGATACGGCCGACGGATTCAGCAGATTTTTGATCGATCTTTGGAGGTGCCTTGATCATGATGTTACCGAGTATTCACCGTGTGTTTCTTTTCCTCGCACTACCCGTTTTTTTCTGTGCAACACTCGTACTGGTTGCGGAAGAACAACCCAGGCCGGCTGGGCCGACCAAGCCGGATGCCGATGCAAAGGATGATTCGTCGTGGGTTTCGCTGTTTGACGGGAAGACGCTTCAAGGTTGGAAGGCAAGTGAAAACAAGGACTCCTGTCGCGTGGAAGATGGAGCCATCTGCGTGAATGGCCCACGGAGTCACTTGTTTTATGTAGGAGACGTGAACGACGGAAAATTCAAAAATTTTGAACTCAAGTGCAAGGTAAAGACTTTGCCTAACTCAAACTCTGGTATTTATTTTCATACCGACTATCAGGATGAGGGCTGGCCCGCAAAAGGTTATGAGGCACAAGTAAATAATACGGGAGGGGACCCCAAGAAAACGGGTGGACTCTATGCAGTGCAGGATGTTTTTGAGGCACCAGCCAAAGATAATGAATGGTTCGATTACCATATTATCGTCGATGGAAAGAGAATTATGGTGAAGATTAATGGGGAAACCACGGCCGACTATACGGAAGAAGATGATCTCGATCGAGAGGGCCGACGCCTTTCGAGTGGTACGTTTGCCCTACAGGCCCATGATCCAGGAAGTAAAGTTCTTTACAAAGATGTTCGCGTAAAGGTCCTGCCGTGACCGCGATTCTTTTAGATGGTAAGGCGGTGGCATCTACGATTCGTTCAGAAATTGCGGATGAAACCTCAAAATTCAAAGCTGATCATGGTGTCGTTCCCAAATTAGCGGCTGTGCTTGTCGGTGAGGACCCGGCCAGTCAGGTGTATGTTCGCAATAAACAGCGGGCCTGTGAGGCCGCAGGTATCGATAGCGAGTTGCACCGATTGCCAGGGGATTTGGCTGAGACCCGGCTCCTAAAACTAGTGTCCGATCTGAATCACGATGCGTCGGTGCATGGAATATTAGTCCAACTCCCGCTTCCATCAACGATTAGCACGGAAAAAGTATTGCAGGCGGTCAATCCAACGAAAGATGTGGATGCATTTCACCCCGAAAATGTGGGTCGGATGGTTCAGGGGAAACCGCGGTTTCTACCCTGCACCCCGCAGGGTATTCAGCAACTACTCATTCGTCAGCAGATCGAAACTGCGGGTCGTCGCGTTGTTGTCATCGGTCGAAGTGACATCGTGGGCAAACCGATTGCGTGTATGCTTGGTAACCGCGGAGTGGGTGGAGATGCAACGGTAACGATTTGCCATAGCAAAACACTCGAGCTCAATACAATTACCCGTCAGGCCGAAATTCTGATTGTCGCGATAGGGCGCCCAAAATTCGTTACCGCAGAAATGGTCCAACAGGGCGCAGTGGTAATCGACGTCGGCATCCATCGCTCCGACGAGGGTCTGGTCGGAGATGTCGATTTTGCGTCTGTGGCGCCGCTGGCCGGTGCCATCACACCAGTGCCCGGTGGCGTGGGGCCACTGACTGTGGCAATGCTTTTGAAAAATACGTTGCGAGCCGCCCAGCTATCGCTCCCGGCATAGCGCGCGTTGCTTGCAGAATCTTGCAGTTTCTGAAAGTTTCGAAGTTGTTTTTCAATACGTTCCCCAGTTTATCCGATAAGCAAGCTGTAGCGGTTGTTTTCAAGGCGCACAGAATACATTTTGCGAATCTCTTTTGCCAAGCGTCTTCCACGTATTATTTTTCCGCGAGAGCGGTCTTTAGAATTTTGAGCGACAACGAGAATGCGACAACTTAGTTATCCCGCCTGTTTGTTTTACGTTTGCATCGCGTTTTGTGGATGTACAGCGACCGGCAAAGGTCAAACGATGGCCAGACCGACAACACCAGACCGCAATACTCGGCAAACAACAAAGATGGAACGTCGCGAATCCGATAAGACGATTTGGAACCAAATGCCTTGGGCGAGCCAAAAAAATAGAGGACGAAAAAAGGCAGTTCCGCCACCTCCAGCGGTTGTTTCGAGCAGGGAAACAAAGCCGTCCGTTTATCGAGTCGAAAAAAATCTGAAGCCGAGTAGCCCGGTGCAGCAAGTCGCCTGGGAGACAAGACTTCAACAACTCTATGCGGTGCCGGTCACTGACCTGCCCGATGCCCCAATCACCATCAGTCGCCTTCCCGCAACGACTATAATTCGTTAATTGTTATCTTTCGGCGAATTTTGCGGTTGATCCTCGAGCGGTGTGAGCTCGCTCGGCAACTCCACAGTCGGTAGAGGAATCTCGGCTTTGGGAATCGTTATCCCCGCATCGCCCAAATCCAATTCCGGGGGTTGCGGTGCCGACTGGGTACCACCGAGTAGTCCCTCAGCGAGTGGCAATAATGCTTGTCCCCAGCGGTTGAGATTACTTCCGTCCATTTCCCAACGCTGGCCTTCGCGTTCTACGACGAAGCGAGGAGGGCCCCCAGACTGGCGTCGAAGAGTAATTTGAAAATTATTTGGCAAATTAGACAACAGGCCTTCACCGCCATTCGTATCTTTGGTGCTGTTTGTTTCACCCGTACCGTTCGCGGGTGCAATTTGATTGATCAAGGCTTTCAAAATGGGACGTTCGCCTTTTGCTGCGTCTACCGCAGTCGGTTTCGCGGCTTCTCTACGAGCTAAAGGTTGCACAAAAACCTTTTGTTTTTTTCCAGCGCGTAAAAATTCGATGGCTATTTGTGGGCGGTCATTTTGACTGATCATCCGCGATAAATCTCGTGGTTTGGAAAGAATTCTATTTCCGACCGAAAGCAGAAGGTCGTTTTGGCGGAGACCCGCTTTTTCGGCTGGACTATCAGTTGCTATGTTTCGGACCACAATCCCTTGATTTCGCGGCAGCATGAGTTGTGCCCGAAGGGCAGCGGTCGCCGGCCCTGTGGTCACGCCGATCCATCGAGTGCCTTGCCTTAGCTGGACAACGTTTGGCGATTGGGCATGCAACGTGGTGAATAACAAGGCGAACGCGAGTGGGCTGAGTAGTGCGGCGACGCGATTGATAGACATGAAATAGATCCTATGCGATTACGGCGAAAAAATCTCTCTCGGCGCTAATTATTGGCTAGGTCCCATTCGACGGCAATGACCCATTTTTACGGTTTGCCCGAATGGCCCGCTTTTTGGCGGCTTATCGCTAGATTGGCGTGGATTCATTCCGCTGTCGCGACCGTTCCATGAGGACTTGCTGGACGCCAATATTTGCCGGATTTTCGGGATCTTTCCCGGGCGTACGTTGGACATAGCTGCCGTCCGGATGCATGTCCCAAGTCTGCCGCTGATCAGAAAGTGATAGCTGTAAAATTTCCCACAGTCGTTCACGAAATGCTCGCGATTCAACCGGAGTGATAGCTTCCACCCGCGATTCCAAGTTACGCACCATCCAGTCGGCAGATCCTGTGAAAAAGAGACCATTAACAGGGTCTTCCGCTCCATTACGAAAGTAGAAAATTCGTGAGTGCTCTAAAAATCGTCCAATGACTGAAATCACTCGAATCGTCGGGCTCAATCCAGCGACACCCGGACGAAGTACACTGAATCCCCGTACGATGAGATCAATATTCAAGCCAGTTTGTGAGGCACGATAGAGCGCTTCACAAATATCAGGATCCTGAATTTGATTCATTTTTGCAATAATTTGAGCCGGTTTCCCCGCTTCGTATGCGCGTTGTTCCGATTCGATCATCTCCAGGAATTTTTCTTTCATGTTGACTGGAGCAACAAGCAATTGTTCGTAGTCGTATTTAATCGATCGGCCCGTGAGGGAGTGGAAAAGTTCGACAACATCATCTGTGATTTCCGGTCGACAGGTGAAGAGTCCCAGGTCAGTGTAAACCTTTGCGGTTTGTGGGTTGTAATTACCGCTTCCAATATGGGCATAACTCCGAAGTCCATCTGGTTCGCGGCGTACGACGATCATTGTTTTGCTGTGCGTTTTCACTCCAGCAAGCCCATAGACCACATGCACCCCTGCATCTTCCAGGACATTTGCCCAGCGTATATTGCGATGCTCGTCGAACCTTGCTTTGAGTTCGACAAGACACGCAACCTGCTTCCCTCTTTCCGCTGCCTGAATCAAAAGGGGGAGAAAAGGACTATCTTCGCTGGTACGATACACGGCCATCTTAATTGCCAGAACATTTTCATCTTCGACAGCAGCACGCACGAACCGGGATACCGATGCATCAAAACTTTCATAAGGGTGGTGAACCAATACATCACCGGATCGAATGAGGGCGAAAATATCAGCGTCATCAGCGACCAGCGGCAGAGGAACGGTGGGGCTCCACGGAGTGTAGTGCAGATCCGGGATATCAAGAGAGGCAATTTGATTGAAGTCAACATAATCGTAACTATCCGGCATCTCATAGACTTGTTCAGGCGGCAACTCCAGTTGTTCAACCACCGTGTCCAGCAGCCAGCGGTCGTCCGTAGGGCTATGTTCGAGGCGAACCACTCTCTGTAATCGCCGCTGCCGGACTTCTTCCGTTACCAACTCAAGAAGGTCATCGCTGTCTTCATCGTCGTAATCGATTTCCGCACTCCGTGTTACGCGAAGTGTCATTACATTTTGAATCGTCATTCCCGGAAAGAGGAAAGATAAATTGTGGAAAATGATTGTTCTTAAATCGATAAACCGTCGCACACCAGTAGGTCCTGGTTCGAGTTCTATCCATTGAGGTAGTAATTTAGGAACTTTGACGCGGGCAAAAAGCCGCTCTTCGGTAAATGGATTTTTTAGGCGAATCGCAAGTGATAACGAGAGATTCGACATGAATGGAAAAGGATGACTATGGTCAACCGACTGTGGGGTGAGGATGGGGAAAACGTTGTTTTGGAAATGCGCGTTTGCGTGTTCCCTTTCCCTGTCGGTAAGATCATTCCAGTCAAGCAGTTGAATATTATTTTCAGCAAGTTGAGGAAGAATCTGATCGCGCAAACAGTTTGTACGATCACTCACCATCGGTGCGACCATATCGTGAATTGCTTTGAGTCGCTTAACGAGTGGCTCACGGTCTCCGTGTAATTGCGCATCTTTCTCCGACTGGCGATGCATCACGGCGCCAATGCGCTTCATAAAAAATTCGTCTAAGTTGGTCGTGAAAATCTTAAGAAACTGCAATCTCTCCAGTAGCGGCGTGCGGGAATCAAGTGCTTCGTGGAGAACACGACGATTAAATTCGAGCCAGCTAAGATCACGATCGACATAACGCGAAACAGAATCGACAGTTGGAGCCGATGCTTTTTCTGAGCGTTTATTCATCGCTTGAAGATCATCTTTCATAATGCCCCCATTATATACTATGGCCTGCTTTCAGAGGCTGTCCGGGCGTCATGGGTTGAGATGGGGCGGCAATTTCTGGCTTTTTGCGTGCCGATTGGAAAAACTGCAACGGTTAGAAGGACAGAGGCAAGGAGAAGCAGAGTCAAAGATTATTTTCGAAAAAATGCCGAGATGCTTCTCGTGATTTACTACCCGTTGCGAGGTGCAATCATTTCAAGACCCACGTACTGGCGGAGTGCTTCTGGAACCAAAATACTTCCGTCGGCTTGCTGATAATTTTCAAGAATTGCAATTAGTGCGCGACTGATTGCCACAGCAGTTCCATTGAGTGTGTGTACAAAGTGCGTTCCTTTTTCTCCTTTGTTTTTATAGCGAATGCCGAGTCGGCGAGCTTGATAGTCCGTGCAGTTTGAAGTACTCGTAACCTCACCGAATGCGCCACCGTCTCCGCGGCCTGGCATCCACGCTTCCAGATCAAATTTACGATAGGCCGGACCGCCTAAATCCCCCGTTGCTGTATCCACAACGCGGAAGGGTATCCCTAAGGTGTCAAAGATTTCACATTCCAAACTGCAGAATTCGTCAAGCGTTTTTTCGCTGTCGTCAGGATGCGTAAAGGCAAACATTTCAACCTTCGTAAACTGATGGACTCGGTAGAGGCCACGGGAAGCGCGACCGGCGGCCCCCGCTTCCGTGCGGTAGCAGTGGCTCAGACCACACATGCGTATAGGTAGTTGCTCGCGCGTTAAAACGGTGTCCGCGTACATTCCACCCAAGGTGATTTCGGCTGTCGCAATTAAGTTCAAATCGCTATCCGCAATGCTGTAGATTTGGGTCTCCGGGCCTCGCGGGATAAAACCGACGCCTTGAAGGATTTCCGTTCTTGCCAGGTCTGGAGTTATAACCGGGGTGAATTCACGCTCGATCAGCATTCGCATCACAAATTGCTGCAGGGCCAATTCAAGGAGTACGGCCTCATTTTTAAGGTAGTAGAATCCATGGCCGGCAACCTTTCCCCCGGCATCAAAATCAAAGAGTCCCAGCAAGTCGCCCAGTTCAACGTGGTCTTTGGGCGTAAAATCAAATGCGGGTACCGGTGTCTTGCCCCGGTTTAGTTCTCGATTGGCGGCATCGTCAGCACCGATCGGCGCGCTGGGATGAGAAAGATTAGGGATTCTTGAATGTATTTCACGGATTTGTATTTCAAGTCCCTCAACTTCGGCGTGGAGAGCATCTTTTTTTCCCCGAAGTTGTCGCCCCTCTTCTTTGCGCAACTCGCGTTCCTGCTCGTCGGCAGCTTTGCCGATTGCCTTACTTGCTGCATTTGCCTGGCGATTCGCTTCTTCTGCCTCTGCTTGAAGATTGCGCCGCTGTTGTTCAAGCGTTGCAAGTTTCTGCACATCAACCACTACGCCCCGGTCTCGGCAGTTCTGTTCAACGAGGCTTACGTTTTCAAGGATGAATTTACGATCGAGCATGAGAGAAAATCACTTGCGTAGATTTTTATGCGATATTTGCAATTTCGGCCCAGAGGCAGGCACTCGTCCGGATTCCTCGATGGAAATCGGCAAGATGAAATTTTTCATTGGGGCTGTGCATGTTGTCATCATTTTGTCCCCACCCAAGCAGCAGCGACTCTACACCGAGTTTGTCGGAAAAGGTAGAGACAATCGGAATAGAGCCTCCCTCGCGAATATAAACAGGAGCGGTTCCGAATCCATGTTCAATGGCGCGCGCTGAAGCCTCGATGTAGGGGCTGTCGAGTGGAACCACCACGCCGGGGGCGCCGTGAAAATCAATTAATTCCATCCGGATGCCCGGGGGCACGATCGATTGTAAAAACGCCTCAAGATTTTTGGTGATCTGTTCCGGATTCTGGTCGGGAACGAGACGGAAGCTAAACTTGGCGACGGCCTTCGCAGGAAGCACTGTTTTCGCACCTTCCCCCTGATACCCACTCCAGATCCCGTTGATGTCGAAACTCGGCCGAGCACATCGTCTCTCTAAAGTTGAAAAGCCAGACTCTCCGGTGGTGTCGTTAACACCAATTAGATCCTGAAAACGTTGTTCACTGGAGAGCGCCTGAAATCCCTCGCGTTCTCGCGTTGTCAACGGTATGACACTGTCATAAAACTCCGGAATTTGAATTTTTCCATCGGCATCAATCAATTTAGCCAACATGCCACTGAGGGCATTCGCGGGATTCGTTACAGCTCCGCCGAAAGTTCCTGAATGCAAATCTTGAGACGGTCCAAATAATCGCAATTCGTAATAGGCAATGCCCCGTAATCCATAAGTGATGGCAGGTTGTCCGGGGCCGTGCTGGCTTGTGTCACTAATGACAACACAATCGCAGGCAAGTTTTTCTGGTTGGGCGGCTATGTATTTATCCAGATTTTCACTGCCGACTTCTTCTTCTCCTTCAATCAAGTAAATCAAATTCACGGGCAGTGCTCCGCACGTCTCAATCCAAGCCTGCGCACTCTTAATATGGGTGAGCATCTGACCTTTATCATCGGTTGCACCACGGGCGTACACATTGCCGTCGCGAATCGTGGGTTCGAACGGGGGTGAGGTCCATTCGTCGAGTGGGTCTGGTGGTTGGACATCATAATGCCCGTAGACTAGCACGGTCGGGCTGTCTTCCACCGGTGCCGAGCGTGCAACGACAATCGGGTGTCCGGCCGTCTCGATCTTTTCAGTTGTAAAGCCAAGGGTCGTGAATTGGTCGGCTACCCAATTCGCCGCATCCGCAGTATCGTCGTTGTGGTTGCTATCGGCACTAACACTCGGGATTTTTAATAGTTCAAAAAGATCGGATTCGAATTCAGATCGATGGGTTTTAATGTATTGGTCAACTTCGGATGGCATTTTACCCATGGCTAGTCCAATTTTCTTCACGTTTGCAATGCCGCTCATTTTACAGCGGAAAGTCATACGAATATAATCGTTCGTGGTCGGCTCGACCATTCCCATCCCACCGACAGTGGATAGCAGATAACAGGCTTGTATATGGACGAAACATATTCGACGTTGGTCCGGCCAGGAAAAAAATTAAAAGATCGAAATGCACGTCCAAAACGACAGCCTCGTTACCATGTTTTGCTCTGGAACGATGATTCTCATACGTACGAATACGTGATTGCTATGCTCAAACATATTTTTGGCCATCCTGTAGAAACGGGTCTTCAATTGGCTGAAACGGTAGATCGGGAAGGGCGAGCAATACTTTTGACGACGACGTTAGAACACGCAGAGTTGAAACGGGATCAAATCCACGCTTTTGGGAAAGACCCATTTATCAAAGACTGCAGCGGTTCCATGTCTGCCTCGATTGAGCCAGAGAGTTAATACACCTTTTATTAATGGACGACCGGAAGGCTTTCTTTTATGTCTATGTCGCGCCCGGGAATTAGAACGGTTACTCTTGGTTGCAAGGTGAATCAGTACGAAACGGAATATGTTCGTGAAGGTTTGCTTAGCGCGGGATATGTGGACGCTGCGAAAGGGCAACCAGCTGATCTGTGCATCGTCAACACCTGCACAGTCACGCAAAGTGGAGATGCAAAGAGTCGTCAAACTATACGCCAGCTCGCGCGACGAAATCCGGATGCGCGAATTATTGTTATGGGGTGTTATGCCACCCGAGCGCCAGATGAAGTTTCGCAACT
>MDTB01071947.1_pt1 | contig 13076 bp, 7 predicted proteins | sample 811161 | NCBI WGS metagenome assembly MDTB01 (sample SAMN05326650, study PRJNA326480) | marine metagenome | isolation source: seawater | place: Mediterranean Sea | collected 2009 | reverse complement strand
TGGTTGCTATGTTAGCTTACCTATGAGTACTCGGGTGACCCCCGCATCTTTTATCAGAATTTGCTTTGTTGCAGAGTTTAGCTCAACAACACTAGTCGTGCCGCCTGCTGCACTTTCGCTAGATAGGGTTAATTTTCCTCCCGAAATAACAGTAGTTCCTGGGGTAAATGCAGCTTGTACCTGTTGGGCAGAATTTCCGTCCTGTACGTTTGGGAGTCCAACATCAGATTTAGAAGTATTTGCATTTAAAGTATTACTTGTAGTTAAAGTTGTTCCCCCAACTATTAGGGCACCTGCAAAGTGTGCGTCTCCATTTGATTGTATTCTAAAGTTCTTTGAGGCGATTACTCCATTTGTTAAGTCAAACAGTGAACCCGCACCTGTAAATGCACTACCATCTTGAGTTCCTGAGATATTATTCGATTTTATAACACCCGTAGTAATCTTACCCCCATCAATCTCAGTGGTACCGCTAGATCCGAAACTTAAGCTGCCCCCGCTTCCATCCTCTACAGTATTCGTGCCATTAAATCTTACAAGTCCTGTGAAGTTAGTGGCTTGATAGACTGCAGTACCAAAAGTAGGAGTGCTAGTATTATCACTTGAACTTGCTTGAACAACATTGTAGTAAATATACCACATTTTATCTGTTGCTCCAGTTGTCGGTGTGGGAGCGATTTGATTCCAGTTTGTAGCACCTGCACCTATTACACCACCCGACATTAGTCCTGTGGACCAGTTGTAGGCTACGCTTGAGTTTGAAGGAGCGGAAGGAGCGCTTGCCTGCTGAGTATTATAATACAAATACCCCGAGGCTGTTCGAGTAGCTCCAGAAGCTGATTCTTCCTGTGCTTTTGTAATAGTAATAGTTTCTGTTGCTGTTATAGTGCTATCTTCTGTCTCCTCTACAGTCACAGTGAATACAAGGGCTCCACCAGCAAAAGTAATTGGATTTGCACCGTCATTCGCAGCACTGTGCAGAGTTACAGAGTGAGGCTCTGAAGCGATTGTAGTAAAACTTGTCTGAGCACTTTGGTCTGTCTGACTAAAGCCTGCTCCGTTTACCTTTATCTTTGGTGCTTCGAACCCAACTGTCTGGACTTTTAGAGTTATATTATCGAAATCAGTTTTGATAGCCCCGTCGCTGCCGTACATAAGGGACATGACATTTGGAGTAGCGATTACAGCACGGGAGTTATCAGATAAAGGACTGGTAAGTGTAAGATGAGGTTTTAGTTCGTATCTTAAAGAAGCAGATAGACTTGGATCGTATGTAACATCTCCTATGATAAAATCTTTTAAAAAGTCTGGGTTAAGCTCGTCTCCTTGTGGGGTTGTTCCGGCATTTACAGCCGAAGTAAAACTCCTATCCAAAAACAGAACAGTATCGCTTTCTATATACGTAACTCTTGCCGCTTGGCTAGAAGAAAACTTAATAACCCTACCAGGAGTTATACCGGTAAAACTTGTATTTGTTCCAACTACTTTATTTGAGTTTGCTGCAACAGCAACTGTACCACTTAAATTTGTCCAAATACTGTTTACATCTGCAATGTACTTATCTGCGTCAAACCAATAAGAAATATCTAGGTTATCGTCTCTTTTCCACGCAATTAGTCTAAGCGGGTCGTTTGATCCATGGCTAACATTAGAAATATCATAAAATAAATGTCCTACTGCAGCATTATTACTATCTTTAAACCCAGTATAAGACCCGCTAGAAAGACCTGCAACGGACTGACTAATTGAAGAAGCATTACTTGAGTTATTAGGTAGAAGAGTCGATACAGTTGTTCCATCAAATAAAGAAAATGTAAGCGGTTGTAAGCCAATTCTATAAGACTCTTTCTTGAAGAAAACATTTCCTGTACTTTTATTTATATCAATCGCAGAGGTACAAACACCTCCTTGGCTTAAACCATGAAGTCTGTTTCCGCCTGCAAACACATCTCTAATTGCTATATGCTGAGTTATAGGCCTAGATCTTCTTCCTAGATTACTTATTGTTCTCACTTGTACTCTATATGTATTATCTCGTATATTTGTTATTAGAACACTTGTATCTGTTGCTGAAGCTTTAACTTCAACATTGCGAAGATCGTCAGTAAAATTATGAGTAACAAGAAATCCCTGTGCCGTATCATAGTTATCAGGAGCATCCCATTGTATAAGAACCTCCTCCCCTTCTTTATGAGGGGTCGAGACTCTAAGTATTCTTAGGTTTTTTGGTGCGGGGGGTGTAGTACGCGCTGTTTCTGGAGGAAATACAGGGTCAACAATAGACAGTCTAAAATCCTCTTCTATTGAATCAAACTTTGCATTATAGTGCTCTACTGCTGTTATAACATATTTTCCCTCTTCTGTATTTTCAACAATACCAAGTATTTTATATTGTTTTGGAGACGATAAACTTTCTATTCCTGAGGACGCTGTTTGTTTTATAGCCCAGATTGCTTCTGGTAAATCTGTAACATCGTCTTCGTCTAAAGAGGTTGATAATTGAATTTTCGTCTTTCCATCAACTGCAGCAGCAGGAACCTGTACTGTTGCTCCTCCTACTGTTGAAGTTCCAGTAAGAGCTCTTTTCTGAACAGTACTAGACTCATTTAGTAAAAGAGATACAGGATTATTACTATCATCTAAAGCATTGCTTATATTTAATTTACTTGTTGTTGAACTAGTAACAACTAGGGTTGTTTGAGAACCTCCTGAGACAGTCCTAGCAGTTGTAACTATATCACCTCTATTAACGGTGGCTCCGTTAATTGTAGCCGAGTCCTGATTAAGTATAGCTGCCCTTTTTGGAATAATAACAGAAAGCTCATAGGTATAGCCCGAAGTCGGAAGAAAAGAGTCTATGTTCCTATCAAGAGTAAGAAAATTGCCTCCCGATTCTGTATATGAACTTACTCTCCCACTAAAAGGTATATTAAAATCATCACTATCAGAAATATTTATAACATCTCCGGGGGATAAGAAACTTGCATTTATTCCTGTTTCAAAATTAACTACTTCTGTTTGATTTATTGCGGTCCAAAGCTTCCATCTACCATACCGTATAGCCTGTCCTTCAGAGGTGCATCCAAAAGCAACAGCAGTCTCTTTTATTAGCTTTCCTGTCTTTATTATATTTTCACGATCTTCTACAATTAAAGGTTCAAGTTTATAATTAGACGCAGGATTATTCCATGATACAATATATTGATTTGCACGAGTTTTACTGCCTGTGCTTTCGTATTGAAAATTACCCTCTATGACATTTGATTTAGAAAATTGGTATATTGGCTCTTTAGCTTCATCCATAACCGGAGTTACTAAGCCGTCCATCCAATAGAGCATACCTCTAAAAATTGTTGCAACATCTTTTAGAACTTTATAAGCATCAGTGGCTTTTTGAAAGTAAAGATTTGCAGTAAAGCGTGGTTCTTTACTGCCTTTTCCATCGGGCACGAGCTCATCACAATACCTTCCAATTTTATAAAGAGAATATACGTCTATATCTTGTGCCCTTAAATATTCTCCTAGGCCATACCTATTATTTGTAAGAATATCATAAAATACCCAAGCAGGATTATTTGTATAAACTTTATCAGCCCTAAGATTTCCATCCCACGCTTGAGCTGCCGGATTTCCACTCCCATCAACTTGCGGTACCCCAGTAGTTACGTGCCTACTATATAATGCTACGGTTTCTGCTGGGTATACCACCCCATCTACCGTTCTACCAGCTGCGGTAGTGTTTTCATCCCTTGTTATGTAGTTTGAAGGGACACTTACTTTAAGACCTTTTACCTCATAAGAACGACGAGGAAGGCTAGGAAATTGTTTTGAGTTAAAAGATAAAGCTGCAACGGAAGTATGCGGAAAGTTTAGCCTTTCTGTAAGTATTGCACTTGCAGACATTATAACTGATGTAGAAATATGTTTCCACTTGTCTTCTACAGGGAAGTTACTTAAGCTTCCTTCATGTCCCGTTCCTCTATTAAGTCCTCGATTAGGCCTGCCATCATGATTTGTTATACGAGTAATTCTTATTGAAAAGTCAGTAAAAGGCTGAAAAGGTGCTAAATCTACATTAAATTCTAAAGTTTGGGCGGTTTTTACTTGCCCTGCATGAGCCATAAGATTTTCAGTAGCAGTACCTATACCACTTACTCTGTCACTTGGCTCGTTTGGCCCCCCTGCAGAGACGAAAGTAAATCCAGAGCCTCTATTTATGCCAACTTCAACTCTATATGCTATACCTATAGTATGGTCTCTACCATTGCTTTCATCATAAGCATAAAATCCTTGAGGGTAAGAAAGTAGAACTCGAACTCTATCAACTTCTCTTTTCTGCCCTCCTGTTAATGCATCGGAACTTATAGTTTTTGCAGTATCTTTTTCAAGGTCCCCAGAAGGTATGTTTAAAGGAATTGAAGTATTACCCTCTCCAATAATCCCACCTAAAGGACTCTGCGCAATAGTTCCTGTTCTAAACTCATAAGTAGAACCTGGGTATTTTTTATTTTGCTGGAGACCCGGAGCATTAATGGGCCCTTGAAAATATATATTTTTACCGCTAAAAGCAAGAGTAGATGCGGAAGCAAGAGTTACACTCGTTCCGCTAATTGCAGCAACTTTGTAAAAGACAGTAATTTTAATTTTATGGCTATTTCCACTTGCCGTATCCTCTGCATGAAGATAATTTTCTCTTCCAGACAGTTTATTTGTTTTCCACTGAATTACTGTGCCGCTTGTAAAAGTAGTCACATATCCTACTAGTTTTTGTCTACTGTGAGACAGAGTGAGCTCAATGAGAGCATCTCCATGTGCTAAATTTTTCGCACTTATCATTCCATATTCACTTGGGTCATGAATCATTGTATTTTGAAAAATGCTGCTTGTAGCAGTCATTGTTGCGATCATACCCCAACTATATGATTGTCCTTGATCCAGGCTTGAACCTACACTAGATAATTCTACTGTTCCTTCAAGAACGTCTTTTACACCTAAAAATAAGTCTCCGTCTTCATCTGTTTTGGTTTGAGAAACTGAGCTAGTTAAAGTAACTGCGGTGCTGTTGTTTGAACAAGATGCCGTAGTAGTACTGGTAGGAATAAAGGGTGCCTCTCCAATATCAAAAAGGGGGTCTCCATTTAAAAAGATACTAGATCCGCCTTCTGCAAGGCCTTGTATCTCTCCTTCTGATATTATCTCAGCTAAAATAATGTTTTGACGGTCAGAAGTTGATGTTGCTTGTGAAAGCACATCGTTTCCAAAAGATGATTTTCTTCTATCTCGTGCTGTTAATCCTGCTTGTGTACTCATCCTGAATTTACCCCGAAGAAAGAAGATCCAATAGCTGCACCTGAGTTTGTAATATTTTCCATTTCTGTGTCCCCGTCAAGTCCTTCTTGAAAAGGCCCGCTACTATTTGAGTCAGGAGCAAAATTAGAAAGCTCAAAATTTATAGGCTGGCCCGGTACTTCTAGTTTCCCATATAGAACGGGAACAGGGTCTCCTTCAATAATATTCTGTTCCTGTCCATTAAATAAATAAGATTCTTCTTGGTCTGCATCAACCGAAGGGTCAGGAGACATCGCCTCCATCAATCCAGATAATGCAAGAGAAACAGATAAACCTAATGCTATATAGCCAAAGGTGGAGAAGGCTATACTAGACCCTAAAAAGCCTGCACCTGCTACCATACCAGCTTGAGTTCCAAAAATTCCTCCCAAAGTACCTGCCATTCCAGGTGCCGCAGCTCCTGCAGTAAAAATTACAAGAGCAGCTATAGCTAACGCGGCTAGTATTTTCTTAAAACCGCCGCCTGCCCCTTCTGCGACAGGAGTAATCGTAACATCTCCCTTGTGTAAAGGTAGAAGCAATTCTTCTTCATACTCTATTTCTTCTCCTGCAACATCTATTGCGAATCCTATTCCTTTTTCATGACAATCTAATAAATACTTTTTTAAAGATGAGTTATTAACTTCTATTACTTTAAAAACGTCTCTTACTGTGGGAGCATTTATAGTCATCTTTTCTCCAAAAAGACGGCCCATTTCTCCTTCTATGTATACATTACGCTGCATATCTATAAGCTCCTACTAACCATTTGTGCCACTTTGGGTAAATACCTTCTCTACAAGAAAGCTGATTCTCTGCATGGTGATAAAATATATCATTGCCTAAATAAACTCCACAGTGGTTGTTTATCTCTGAAAAAACTTTAAAAATTAAAACATCATTTACCTGTAAATCAGTTTGCATATCTACAGGGTGTCCTCCCCAGTTTTTTATCATGTCTTCGTAAAAGTAATCTATTCCCTTGTCCCAGTAATCCTCTACAAACATCGCTCTTGGAGGAAGTTCAATATTTTGAGTTAATAAGTAATCTCTCATTGCCTCAAAACAGTCTGCCTTACCAAATTCATATTCTCTACCAAAAAGATCAGCAGTATTTATCTCTGGCTCTATGACCGTGAGATCCATACTAGGATAGCTGAATATGTAAAACTTTTTCCCCATTGCATTACAATTATTGATATCTAACTCACTGGCTTCTGAAGGCTGATCGGGGTGGCTATGTACTATTCCTATAATGTCGGATGTTCTTGCAATTTTCAGATACTCTTTAGTATCTATTATAAAGTGGTTGTTTTCTTCTGCTATATTTGTGCAAGGAAACCACCTTTGTTCCCCCTTTACTACCGAGAGTATACCACATCCTTCTCTTGGGTATTCTTTCTCGAAATGGCTTCGTATTTCTTCTAAAAAATTCAACTATCTAAACTTCCTTGTTCCTGGAAACGCTCCAAAAGGTAAAATTGCTTTAGTTGCTAGTTCAGTTGAGGGTATAAAAGCATTTCCTGTTGCAGTTGTTGCACCTATTGCTTGGTACCTTAACTTACAAGATTGTAATAATTTACCACACGTATCTGCTCTCACCCAAAATGCAGCACCTCCTTCTGGAGCATTGTCATTAGTTGAAGTGTGTGCTACTGTTGCCCTCCAAACGAGCCCATCTTTTAAAACTATTGAGTTACGTTTAGGATCTGTGGTATTTATAGTATAACTTTGCCCGCTTGACCATGTTGTATAAACTCTTACTATTCTCCAGAATACTTCTCCTGCTTCTGGGTCATTACCTTGATTAGAAGCAGATTTTGACTGGTAATATATGTTATTTTTAGTAACAAAAGCATCCAAAGCATATGAAGTTGAATTAGACCAAGCATTTACTGTTCCCAAAGATGAAAGTTGCAGTATAGGCTCATCATGCTCATTTACAAAAAGATTATAAGAGCTGGTTCCATCATTTATTTGGTTATTTTGTTTCCATACACAAGCACCTCTCCTGTCAGAAGCTATTATTTCTGACCGTGCGGCTTGATACTGCCAACCACAATATTTTCCAACTACTGTTCTTGAGGGCACTCTAAAACCTGATAGGTCAAAGGGAGCAGCAAGTTCAAGAGTAACAAATAAGTTTGTTTTTTGCTGTATCCTATCAACGATGTAGACATCTCTTGGGAACTCAATAGTAGGACTGCTTAAGTATTTTTCTAAAGTTTTTCTTCGAGTCAAGGTTGAGCCCACTAAATCGTCCAATTTAAAAGTAGATGCTACTACTGGTTCACCATCAACTTTAGAGTTCCATGTCCCATCTTCCATTTGTGTTTTAAACTTAGAGCCTGCTTTTATCAAAGACTCTACATTGGCTATGGTAATAGTGGGTCTTGCTATTGCACCGTCCCCTGTTATCTCAACTCCTGTTAAAAGAATTGGAAGGGCTATATAAGTTTTGCCGTCGTAAGTTATATCGTCTGAATTATCGTTTTTTCCGTCGTGAAAATACAAGATATTAGTAGTATTATTACTAACAGAATCCACTCCTATTTGTAATTCGAAAAATTCTAGGTAGCCACTATTAATCTCTTGTTTTGCAATATCTACTGCTAAATCTTCGCTCATGGCTCATATACCCTTCTAAATTGTGTTTGTATATTGTAATGATCAGAGTTAGAGTAGTTTACTGTCCAATTCTCACATACAACTTTTATTTTTCTTTCGTTTGGGTTCGTAAAAGTTAGAGTAACACTATTACTAATTGTTTGCTCTGTATCAACAATTATGGTTGCTGTAGGAGCTTGATTTTCTGTAACTTTGGGAGTTCCATCCACGCCTGTTCCTGTAACTGTTGAACCTACAGAAATGTCAAAGTTTGCAGAAGTAATTTGCAGAGTTAAACTGTCTGTAGGACCCGAAGCAAGAACAGAAGTAGTTGTCGAAGTAGAATTTGTATCGGGATACGTAAAATCAAAGGCAGTTACCCCTGCTTGCGTCTCTAAAAAAGCTACGAGATCGTCTGCATCTAACTTTGGTTTGTTTACAAAACTCACTTGAAAAGTGTCAACTATATTATTTATACCTTCTGCGAGTCTTTGCTCATACCCATCACCAAAGACCTGTCTACGAACACGAGGGGCTTGGTTTCGAGCAAGAGTTTTGTCGGGTATAAATAATTTACCTGAAGCTATAAATCCTATTGCCATTATGTTGCTCCATAAGGGCTAAGTATTCCACCCGAACGTTTTTGGTTGTGTAACTCATCTTGAACAGCCTTTGCAAGTAACGCTCCCATTCTTTCCGCATTCTGACCATTAGACTGACTTGAAGTTTGTGATCCTCCAGAGTTATCCATATTTACATTAACTGTTACATTGTTCTGTTGTCCCATGCTTCCGCTCATTTCTACAGGGATATGACGGTTATCAGGAAGGGGCACTACAGCTTCGTTTCCATGAAGTACAGCATTATATCCTTGTTGCGGGCCTCTTGCCATTCCTCCACGACTATAATTTCTTAACGGAGAAGTATACCCCCCTCCTGCATATTGTTTCTTCTTATCCATGGAAGTAATACCACCTGAGGCCATAGATACACCACCGTCTGCAAAGAATCCTCCAAACAGCGATCGAATAGCTTTCAGTGCAAGTTCTTGAGCGATTATCTTTGCTAAATACATGAGCATTGATTTTGCCATGTCAGCAAAAGCCTCTTTTGCACTCTTGGCACCTGTAATCATACTTTCAAAAGCCCCAGTCATGCCTTGCTTTAAGGTGTCTCGTAAGCCTTGCATATTCTGTAAGTTTCTTTCTATATCTACTTCTTGTTGGGCTTGCTGAAGCATTACGTCTCTTTGCTCTTCTGATACATCTACTCCCTTACTTCTGAGTTCAAGTATTCTTTGGTTTACTAGTTCTGCTTCTTTTGTCATTGCAAAATTTTGAGTTTGATAATTAAGTCCCTCAATTCTAGCTGCATTTGTCTTCATCATTGTTGAAAAAGTTTCTTTATGGGCAGTTAACGCATTTGTTGTGTTTGTTACGTCAGCTTCAGCAACATTAACGCGGTCTCCTAGACTATTTCTTGTTGATGCCTCCGCTTGGTTCTCCAGACCCTCAACTAGATCTAAATTCGTTACATCTTTTCCCTGTCTGAACGCCTCTCCTTCGAGTTCATTAAATTTTTCTTTGTATGCCTTGTCAAAGGCTGCGGCTGCGGCTTTGGCTCTTACTTTTGCGGCTTCTACTTCGTTTTCTAGCTTTGTCTGTGTCATGGCTCGAATACTTTGAGCAGATTGAAAACCCCCGCCTCCTGTCTGTGTTTCCAAGTCTATTTGTGCTTGAAGACCTCTATTTTTATTGGCTAAATTCATCTCCTGTATTTTTAATGCGAGCAACTCTTTTTCAAGTCTTAATTCTTCTTGTTTTGCAATCACTTTATCATTCTGAACATTAAACTGTGCTCTTGCTAGTCTTAAGTCTCGATTTGCTACATCAAGGGCTTCTTTTGCTTCTCCCTTATCTTCTTGCTTCTTATTATTGAAGGCTGTCTGTGCTTGTTGTTGTCTTTCTATCACTTTTCTTAGTTTCTTAGCATTTGAAACTTTTTGTAGATCCAGATTGGCTAATTTACCCTCTATCGTTACACCGCGAGTCTGTGCTTCAGTAGCTTTTATTTCCTCTTCAGTTAAGGATTTTTGAATTGATAGCTGATCTGTTTTTAAACTATTAAAAGCTTCCTGTCTTACGCTCCTCTCCGTTTCTAATTTTGTGGTTTCTGTTAAGTCTTTCTTGCTTTGTTCTATTCTTTTCTTTTCGTCTTTTATTTGTTGATCAGTCATGGTACCTTCAATCTGTTCACCTCGAGTCGGCGCATGACTGGCGATGGAAGCTTTATACAATCTGACTGCTCTTTTCTCCTCTTCATCCATTAACGCAAACTTTTTCCTGTAACCGTCTTTGTCCTGAATCTTCATGTTGTTGATCATTTTTTCATCGGCTTCGGCTTGCTTCTTATTTGCTGCTGCCGCGATTTCAAGTCTGTTCTCTATCGTTTTAATATTGTCTTGTATTGCTTTTTTCGTCTCCCCTAGTCCTTTTACTACTAATTTTTCTTGGTTTAAAAATGTGTCTATAGGGCTCTTTTTGATCAGAGTATTATATAACGATGTAAAAGCTTTATCAGCAGCTCCAACAGTTTCAGGAAGCCCACTTATTGCTGCACCTGTCTCCATTAAGCTATCGGCTTGCTTCATGGCTGCTTTTCCTTGAGTTTTAGTAACTTCTGTATTCCCTTTCACGGCTTCTTCAAGAGCTTTAAACTTAGGATCGATCTCAGACAGCTCTTTTGTCACTCTTAATAGCCTATTTCTATACGTAACAAACTCTTCTGAGCCTTTATCTGTCATGTTAGCCAGTTGATTTATATTCTCAACAGTCTTTGCAACGTCCACACTCTGTAATACTTGCCCAATATTTGTAGCGTCCATAGAACCCGTAGTTAAAGTTTCTCTCGCTTCTCTAGCCCTTTCCATTTCGAACCCTAGATCTTTATATTTGTCCGTAAGCTTCTCAATTTGGTCTGCTTGTCGCTGTGCCTCCTCGCTTAAAGGAAAAAAGTAGTCATACACAGCTTTTAATCCAGCACCCACCATTGTAATAACACCAATAAGCCCTGCAAGGCTCATGGCTATATTAATTGCTCTTGCACCAGCGGCGGCTACTTTTGTCATTCCCGCCATTGCTTTAGAAAAAGTGGTTTGCATACTGTTAAATACAATCTTTGCACGCACTCCTATACTATCTAACTTTCTTTTTATTAGGGCGGTATGCTTCTCTGCTAAACCTGCTCTCTGATTATAAGAAGCTCTTGCAATAGCTACTTCTTTTGCTGTAAAGCCTTTAAAGATTCCGTTTCTAACTTCTCCATGTTTTCTTAGATCATCCTCTGCCTGCTTTAAACCTTGTCGTGCAGCAGCCCTTGCCTGCCCACTATCAGTACCTCCTGCTACAAACCCTAGGCCGCCTTTATCTGCAGCTTTTCCTTGTGTCGCTATAGTTGCTCTAGTAGACTTTTCAAGTTCGTCTTGATCATTAGTAAGAGTTTTTAATATTGCTGACTGCTCTTGGGATCGCTGCATATATTTAGCAGCATCTTCCTTATGTTCATCATACAGTAGTTTTGAGTTTTTTCTCCACTCATCTAAGTTTGGAATGATTGCTTTTATAATAGGGATTGCAAAGAGAGCAAGAGATGCTGTAAGTGCAAGAGTGTTTTTGCTAAGGAATTGAAGAACGGGGGTAAGACCTTCTATAACTCCTACTTTAAAAGAGTTAAATAAGTCATCAAATGATTTTGCAAATTGCTGAAGAGCCGCCGCATTTGGGTCCATTAAAGCTTCTATTGCTGCAAACTTACGCTCTCCTTGCTCTAAAACTTCGTTTGCTACTGCCTGGCTTCTTTGAAAGGCAGTTAAGTTTGATACAGTCTCTCCTATCTTTTCTGCATATTTTTCTGTTGCGGTCTCTAGTCGAAGAATAATACCAAGTTCATCTAAAAGTTCTGGTTCTGCTTTTGTCACACCTCTTACAAGACGATTAAAAGAGTCTGTTAAATCTCTTCCTAATGCGAAAGAAGCATTTCTAGCTACCTCTCCGAGTTCTGTTAGCTGAGTGGAAGTAAGACCTGCGGCACTACCGATAGCTGCGGCTCTGGCCGCATCTGCATACTTTATCTGTGCATCTGTTGCTTCAATAATGCTATTTGTAATTGTTTTATATGCTGTTCCTGAAACAGCTCCCAAAGCTTCTTGGCCTGCAATTAGATTTCGAAAATCACTCGCACCTTGTAGAAACTGGAAAGCGGCACTAACTGCGAATACCTGAGCAGCAAGAGTCGCGTAAACACCTACAAGCCCTCCCATGCCTTGAGACATTTTTGAGAATTCTTTTGTGCCGTTAGACGTCATTTTTGCGGTTCCCCGCATATTTCTATCTAGGTCTTTTGAAGATTTGTTTAACTTATTCTGACCTCTAGAAGCTTTATCAGATGCGACACCGGCCTTGTCAAGCTCAATACCTAACTTTTTCGCATTGACGGCCACACGTTTTGTCGTGCCTTTATCGTCAATTACTACGTCTATAAAAACTTGGTTTTTCTTAGCCATTATCCTCTTACATTATGGGCGTATGTTTTACCCGCTGTTTGTCTTTTTCGCTCGTCTGCTTTTCTTTGTTTAGCCGCTTCTTCCATTCTATGAGTCATGAGTATGTTTTCATATAGTTTCATAAAATACATAGTAACTTTTGGATCTTCAATTTCGAAAACTGAGAACAAGTGTGCACAGTGTGACCAATCTTTTCCCATGTAGGAGCCCGACATTCCTTCCCAGTTATCAGACAATAAATTAAACATAAAAAAAGCCACTTGAACCTCGTCCGGAAAGGTCGAAATTTCAAGCGGCATTTTTGAAGGATCTGGCTCTTGCCCTAATTGTTCACATATACGCAAGTATTTTTCAAGATCAATGCTTCCTTGCTCTTGAACAAATCTTTCAAGTAGAGACTTTATTTTCTCTACTTGCTTCCAGTAAAATTTTCTAGGTCACCTACTGTTTCTGTGACCCAAGTATCAAAGTCTGTTGCATTTTTCATCAACAGCTCTGCATTGTCCTGAGTATAGGGCAAACAGTCTTCTGGGTTAAGGCCGCTTATATCCACCAAAAGAAGCTCTTCTAGGTATGAATA
>MDTB01138179.1_pt1 | contig 13077 bp, 9 predicted proteins | sample 811161 | NCBI WGS metagenome assembly MDTB01 (sample SAMN05326650, study PRJNA326480) | marine metagenome | isolation source: seawater | place: Mediterranean Sea | collected 2009 | reverse complement strand
ATGCGGTTTTACTGAACGAACAACAACGGATGGAAGACGTGTGAAGCAGTCAGGAAAGGGCCGTGAACTCAGCCTGATCATCGACAACCTGAATTCTGAAGGGCAGGGAGTTGCCCGTTCCGGGCGCGATGTCTATTTTGTGCCGGGTGCATTGGTCGGGGAAAAAGTCCGGGTGCGCATGCTCGAGCGCAGTAAGAAAATATGGCAGACCCAGCTTCTGGCCATCGAAGCAGACGAGGCTGAAGCCCGTCGCCCCGCGGATTGCCCTCACTACCAGCGCTGTGGTGGATGTGACCTGCAGCATATGCAGTACGATGCGCAGGTGCAGTTCAAACAGAGCCGGGTCGAGCGTGAATTCGGCCGCCAGAAAGTAACGGTTGATACCTGGGCCGCGCCTCTGGTCAGCGAAGAGTGGCACTACCGACGCAAGGCGCGTCTGGGGGTTCGCTTCAGCAAAGAACAACAAAAGAATTTCATCGGTTTTCGGGAGGCAGCAAGCTCGCATCTCACTGACATAGACCGGTGCATCGTACTGCCTGATCATCCGGCTCTGAACTGGTCAGAGTGGCGGCGCATTATCGGTTCTCTGGAATCGGCTTCTCTTATTACTCAGATTGAACCGCTCTGGGCTGATAGTGCTCTGGTGTTTATTCTCCGGGCGCTCAAGCCTCTCTCAACCAATGACCAGCAAGTATTGGTAAAGGTGTTTGAAGACTGGCAGGCCGAATCCGATTTACCTTTGCAGGTATGGGTCCGCACCGAGAAACATGCCGCCCCTGTGGCTTTGTGGCCAGCAACTCCCGCAGACATCTGGCACGAAGTCGATGGCTTAAAGCTGCGTATTCAGGCCGATGACTTTATACAGGTGAATCGTTCCATTAATCAAAGCATGGTGGCACAGGCTCTCGAGTGGCTGGAACCGGCGCAAGATGAGCAGATCTGGGACCTGTTTGCGGGTCATGGAAACTTCTCAATGCCGCTCGCTAAACGCTGTAAACATGTTATTGCAGTAGAGGGCCAGCAGGCGATGACAGACAGCCTTCAGGCGCAAGCAGAGAAATTGGCCCTTTCTTTGCAAACCAAGTGTGCTGATTTATCGGCATCAGGTACGCTCGAATCGTTAACCGAGCCTGATGCAGTGTTACTCGATCCGCCGCGCGCTGGTGCAGATACGGTCATGTCGGAATTGATTCGCAGACGAGTCGGCAGGATTCTTTATGTTTCCTGTGACCCTGCAACTCTGGCACGGGACCTCGCACAATTGTTACCCGCGGGTTATGAGGTTATTAAGGCAGGAATTATGGATATGTTCCCGCAGACGCATCATGTCGAAACCATGGTGCTACTGAAGTATCGGGGAAAATAATGGTTAAGGTACGCGAAGATCACCCACTGTTACACGATGGGTCTCTGGATATAGATCGTTGGTTAGAAGAGATTTCTCACACCTCTGATCTGCATAACCCAGAAGAACTGCGTGATGCATTGGAGCTGGCCAAAAAGCTGTCTGACGAGGCGATTGCAAATCGCACTTACTGGTCAATTGATAGCGTCCAGATGGGTATCGAAATGGCGCAGACGTTAATTGATCTGCGTCTTGATAATGCATCGATCATTGCGGCGATTCTTTATCGTGCAGTCCGTGAAGGGCGTTTGGCACTGCAGAAAGTAGAGCGACAGTTCGGTGAAGAAGTCGCCAAATTGATTGAAGGTGTTCTGCGAATGGCTGCCATCAGCGCTATTCAGAACTCCAGCGATGAAGTCGTTCTTGGCCAGCGTCAGGCACAGGTCGATAATCTGCGCAAAATGCTGGTGGCGATGATTGATGATGTCCGCGTTGCGTTGATTAAACTTGCAGAAAGAACGTCGGCGATTCGCGCAGTAAAAGATGCGCCCGAGGAAAAACGACGTAAAGTCGCTGAAGAAGTTTTCAACATCTATGCACCTCTGGCACACCGGCTGGGGATCGGCCATTTAAAATGGGAACTGGAAGATCTCTCCTTTCGTTACCTGCAGCCAGATGCTTATAAGAAAATTGCTTCGCTGATTGACGAAAAGCGACTCGCGCGTCAGGACTATATTGACAACGTTGTTCAAACATTACGTGATGAGCTGAATGCGGCTGACATACATTGTGATGTCTACGGCAGAGCAAAACATATCTACAGTATCTGGCGGAAAATGAGCCGTAAGAATCTCGATTTTTCGAAGATTTACGATATTCGTGCAGTGCGCATTCTGGTGCCTGAACTCAGAGACTGCTACGCAACTCTGGGGATTGTTCACTCACTCTGGCGTCATATTCCGAACGAATTTGACGATTACATCGCGAACCCGAAAGAAAACGGATATCGGTCACTGCATACTGCAGTCATCGGGCCTGATGGCAAAGTTCTGGAAGTACAGATCCGCACCAATGCGATGCATGAAGACGCAGAGCTGGGTGTATGCGCGCACTGGCTTTATAAAGGCACAGACATCAACGCGAAAGATCAGGGGTACGAACAGAAAATTGCCTGGCTGAGGCAGGTGCTTGAGTGGCAGGAAGATCTTGATGATTTACCTCGCTTCTTTGGCGAATTGCGTAGCGATATTAACCCGGACCGGATTTATGTATTTACTCCCGAAGGGCATGTAGTTGATTTGCCGACTGAGGCCACTCCTGTTGATTTTGCCTACCGTGTGCACACTGAGGTTGGAAATAAATGCCGGGGTGCGAAGGTTGATGGTCGTATCGTTCCGCTGACCTATCGTCTCAATACGGGCGAGCAGGTCGAGATTCTGACACACCCGGCAGCGCACCCTAGTCGGGACTGGCTGTATCCTGATTCAGGATACATACATACAGCGCGTGCACGGGCAAAAGTAGCGCACTGGTTCAAGCTTCAGGATCGCGACAAAAATATTGAAGAAGGGCGCCAGCTGGTGCTGCATGAAATGGATCGCCTGGATCTCGTCGATGAGCCGCTTCATGACGTTGCCCGCCAGTTGAATATGAAGGCCGTTGAAGACATGTTTGCCGCCGTCGGTGCAGGTGACCTGCGTCTCGGGCAGATTATTCATCAGTTGCTCAAACAAGCGGATACCAATACGCACCGCCAGCAGGAATTGCCCCTGCTGCGTCGGCACGAAGCCTCGAAATCAGATGCCGCCGACGACGTATTTATTGAAGGCGTTGGTAATCTCATGACTCAGATGGCGCAGTGCTGCCATCCGGTACCGGGAGATGATATCCGTGGCTATGTCACGATAGGGCGCGGAGTGACTGTCCACCGTAGTGATTGCGAAAATCTCCTGCATCTTGCAGCGATGGAATCCCGGCGTGTGCTGCAAGTGAGTTGGGGGCGTCGTCCTGGCAAATTGTATCCGGTGGAGATGGTGATCAGTGCCTATGACCGGACCGGTCTGCTGAGTGATGTCAGTGCGTTGCTCGCCAATGAAAAAGTGAACGTCGTTGCAGTGAATACGCGCTCCGACCAGGGTGATAATACGGCGTCCATGAGTCTCACCGTGGAAGTTGATAGTCTCGAGCGTCTCGCTCGGGTGATGAACAGAATCGAGCAATTGCCCAACGTCGTAAAAACACGGCGCGTGCGGGCAGGGGGCTGACGTGGCTTTTACTGTTCAGGATCTGACTTACGTAATGAGCCGCCTGCGCGATCCAGAGACGGGTTGCCCGTGGGATCTTAAGCAAAATTTTGCCTCGATATTGCCGCATACCCTTGAGGAAGCCTATGAGGTTGCTGATGCTATTGAACGGGAGGATTGGCCACACCTTGAGGAAGAGTTGGGTGATTTGCTTTTTCAGGTCATATTCTATGGTCAGATGGGCAGCGAGAAACGGTTGTTTACCCTCGGGAGCATCGTTGATCGTCTGGTTGCTAAGTTAATCCGGCGACATCCTCATGTATTTCCAGAAGGTACGATTGAGAGTCAACGTGCCCCAGATGAAGTGCCCGATGAAGAGTGGATTAACCAGCGCTGGGATGAAATAAAAGCGGAAGAAAAGGCGCTGTCACCGCAGGTCAGTAAAACCACGTTGCTGTCCGATGTGCCCGTCACCTTGCCGGCCATTACACGGGCGGTGAAGCTTCAGAAAAAAGCCTCATCCGTCGGCTTTGACTGGCCTGAGAAAGATCCAGGCGTCGTAGACAAGATTCGTGAAGAGCTTGATGAAGTTATCGTCGAACTCGAAGCTGGGAATACGGAACTGCTGGAGAAAGAAATCGGTGACCTGCTGTTTGCTGTTGTGAATCTCGCCCGTCATCATAAAATAAATCCTGAGGTTGCTCTGAGAGGTACCAACGAGCGTTTTCAGAAGCGTTTTGATCATGTCGAGCAGGCCTCAGACCATGCCGGCGGTTGGGAAAACATGTCCGCTGACGACATGGATGCGGCTTGGCGACGAGCCAAGCAACTCACCGACTGAATAACACGTCAGCGATGGGAAAAACATAAAGCAACTTCCCATCGCATCCCTTTTAATTGTGCTTGATCAGTGTCTGTCTCCAGACAGCACTTCACGATACTTTCGCGCTAATTCGAGAAAGCGTGGGGTAAGCCCAACATCTTCATACAGCGGGAATCCATCTTCGTCTTCAGCTACCACCTTATCGCCAGCGATGTAGGGGAAGCCCGACGCCATATCATCCAGGGCTGCGCTGATGAGATCCCGGAGAATCTGCTCTTTCGACATAGAAGGAAACATTTCCGCCAATGCCTCGATGCGAGCGGCATCGTTGACACTCAATGGCAATGAATAGCTTTCCTCTGTGAGTTCAGCCCCGAATTCAGAAGCCCAGTGTTGCATCAGTTCATTAACTTTCACGTCATACTCCTCACGCTATTGCCTATACTGTTCAGGCAGTAAAGTTATGGCAAAAGTTTCTGCTTTTTTCATCCTCTTCTGGAAACTTTGGCAGGGAAATAAATCTGAGCGGTGGCAAGCAACCGCAGTGGCCTTGAGTTTCCGCGGATTTAGCGCACACTGAAGTATCCACTTTTTACAATCTACTGACGCCGTCAGGGCAAAATCAGAACCGGTCTGCATACTATGAAGACCATAGGGAGATGATAATGAAAGAACTCGACGCGCTGCTTCGCGATAAAGTAAGAATGTTGGGAAACGCGCTGGGAAACACCATTCGTAATGATCTTGGCGAAGATACATTGGCGCAGATAGAAACGATCCGTAAACAGGCAAAGCGGGCCCGGACGGGGGATGAAGAAGAGCGGGATAAACTGCTGGGCCTGTTAAAAGGCCTGAGCGACGATTCCTTAGTCCCCGTGGTGCGGGGCTTTAATCAGTTTCTTAATCTGGCCAACCTGGCGGAACAGCAGCATGGTATCAGCTGGCGCAGAGAAGATGCTGGCGAAGAGTCCACCGATACGATGTTTCCGGATCTGATAAAACGTTTAGTCGAAGCCGGTATTGAGGGTGACGATCTTACGTCCAAGGTTGCTGCGGCGAATGTTGAACTCGTACTCACCGCACACCCAACTGAAGTCACCCGCCGTACTCTGATTCAGAAATACGATGAGCTATCGCATCTCTTACAACAGCGTGATGATTTACATGATGACCATCCATCTCTGGCGTCGATTGAAGAACGCATCTCTTGTTTGATTAACGAGATCTGGCATACCGACGAAATTCGTAAGGTGCGCCCGACCGCCGTTGATGAAGCCAAGTGGGGTTTCGCGGTTATCGAGAACTCCCTCTGGTATGCCATCCCTGAAATGTTACGCAGCATGAACATTGACCTGATGGAAAGGGGAGCGCCTGCATTACCGTTGGACGCAGTACCTGTTCGCTTTTCGTCATGGATGGGGGGAGACCGGGATGGTAACCCAAACGTAACTTCAACAGTGACTGAGGAAGTTCTGTACCTTGCACGATGGATGGCTGCTGACCTCTATTTACGGGACATCGAACATCTCGGCAGCCAGCTATCTATGTATGCGGGCACAGCCCAATTCAAAGAAAAGTACCAGAGTCATGAGCCTTATCGTGAGTGTCTGCATGAGTTGAGAGCCCGGCTGGAAAATACTCGCGAATGGGCACAGGCAAATGTTGATGGTGAAGTTTGTGAGCTGGAGCCTTTGCTCGATGACGCTGAGTTGATCGAGCCTCTAAAAGCTTGCTACGACAGCCTTGTCGGATGTGGGCTGAAATCCATTGCCGATGGTGACCTGCTAGACACGTTACGTCGGTGTGCCTGTTTCGGGCTTGCCCTCGTTCGTCTGGATGTGCGTCAGGAATCAACGCGACATAGCGCCGTGCTGGCCGAAATCTGCGATTTTTACAGTTGGGGTAACTACCTTGAATGGTCCGAAGAAAAGAAACAGGAGTTTCTATTAAAAGAACTGACATCGCGACGTCCATTGATACCAGAATTCTGGGAGCCGTCAGATGAAGTTGCTGAAGTTCTGGCGACGACCAGAGTACTCGCTCAGCCGATCGGTCGCGGGGTGTCCTGTTATATTATTTCGATGGCCAGTGAGCCGTCTGATATTTTATCCGTTGCACTGTTATTAAAGTCTTCGGGTGTCCGGCACAACCTGCCTGTCGTCCCTCTTTTTGAAACCTTATCTGATCTTGAACAGTCCGGCCCGAGAATGGAAAAGCTGTGGCAGGTTCCCTGGTACAGAGAATACAGCCAATGTCGTCAGCAGGTCATGATCGGTTATTCAGATTCATCGAAGGATGCAGGCCAGCTTGCTGCCGTTTGGGCGCAGTATCAGGCACAGGAAATTCTGTCCCGGGTCGCCGATGAACAAGGGTACTCGCTGCGATTGTTTCATGGCCGGGGGGGAACCGTTGGTCGTGGCGGCGGCCCGGCGCATCGGGCAATTCTTGCTCAACCTCCAGGGTCGGTGCGTGGCGGTCTGCGGGTGACCGAACAGGGTGAAATGATACGATTTAAGTTCGGTCTTCCCGAAATTGCGGAGCGGAATCTGAAAATTTATATATCCGCCGTACTCGAAGCTAACCTGTTACCCCCTCAAGGACCCGTTAAGGAATGGCGCGATACCATGAGTGAGCTAGCGGGCGTTGGTGTTGACTCTTATCGTGCCATGGTTCGGGATAACCCTGATTTTGTGAGTTATTTCCGCGCTGCTACGCCTGAGCAGGAGCTTGGAAAGTTATCACTCGGAAGTCGTCCGGCAAGACGACGTTCTGGTGGAGGTATCGAAACCCTGCGTGCGATCCCATGGATTTTTGCCTGGACACAGATCCGTTTAATGTTGCCCGCCTGGTTGGGGGCAGACAGTGCTTTGGAAGACCAGATTCACCGGGGCAAGCTGTCTACCTTACGGCAGATGTACTGTGAGTGGCCATTTTTCAGAACCTACATAGATATGCTGGAAATGGTCTTGTCGAAGGCGGATGCCGCGATTGCCGCGTATTACGAAGCCTTGCTGGTTGAGCCCGATATGCAACCGCTCGGAAGCCTGTTGCGGCAGCGTCTCGGTGATGTGACGGTACTGGTTCTGCAGGTTAAGGAGCAAAGCGAATTATTAGAGCACAATCAGAGTCTGCAGCAGTCGATGCAGGTCCGTGATCCATATACCGATCCTCTGCACTATCTTCAGGCTGAGCTGCTCTATCGTGAGCGTCAGTCCGCTGATGTGGTCAGTACAGAAGTAGAGAAAGCGCTCATGGTTACCATGGCGGGCATTGCTGCTGGGATGCGTAATACGGGCTGATTGCCCGTGTTCTCTGGCTCTCAGAAGGCCCCGACCAAGGTTGTGCTGGTTGTACAGGTGATTTCATCTAGAATCACTTGAGCAATAGCTGGCTAAAGAGTAAGGTTAGGCCTATTTTTCTCTCTGGCTGATCAAATATTAAACAATAATGAACAGTCCAGTACCGATTTTGTTTATCGAGGAGCAGGCTCATGCGCGTCATTCTTCTAGGGGCTCCGGGTGCGGGTAAAGGTACCCAGGCCCAGTTTATTTGTGAAAAATTCTCAATCCCCCAGATTTCAACAGGGGATATGCTGCGAGCTGCAGTAAAGGCCGGTAGTGAACTTGGCCTTAAAGTGAAAGAGATTATGGAAACCGGTGGTCTGGTTTCTGACGAGATCATCATTGACCTGGTCAAAGAGCGAATTCAGTCTGACGATTGCGCCAACGGTTTTTTGTTTGATGGTTTCCCTCGCACAATTCCTCAGGCTGAAGCAATGATCGAAGCCGGCGTTGATATCGACTACGTTGTCGAAATTGATGTGGATGATGAAGAAATTGTTAAGCGTTTGAGCGGCCGCCGGGTTCACCCGAATTCGGGGCGTGTGTATCACGTTATATACAACCCTCCAGTAAACGAGGGCAAAGATGACGAGACAGGCGAAGATCTGATTCAGCGTGATGATGATCAGGAAGATACAGTACGTAAGCGTCTTTCTATCTACCACGATCAGACTGCTCCACTGGTTAGCTTTTACAAGAAACTACGTGAAGAGAAGGGCGAATCTGCTCCGGAATATGTTCATGTTCCTGGTGTAGGCTCTTTGTCTGACATTACTGAAAAAGTTATGAGTGCGTTGAGTTAAGTTCTCAGAATACTTTTATGAAAGGAGCCGCAAGGCTCCTTTTTTGTTTCTGCATGTAAATGCCCGGATACGATCGAAAATTCAGTTTTTGCCTTTCTGAAAGATAGCCCACATTCCAATATATGATTAACCTGGCGTTAATCGCTGAGACCAGATTCTGGTAAACAAAATAATCGTGCGTTAATGATTTACAAGCGGTCAGCCAGTTAACCTATATCGCCTTCTGTTGGTCTTTGATACTTAGCGATGTATGGACTAACCCAAGGGGAACTCCTTCCTCGATTAAGTTTATCGCTCTGAAATTTCACTCATTTGGGCCAGATATGCATTCTTATTTTAAAAAATCGAGGATTTTTTTGTTTTTTTTATGAAAAATACTATTATTCCGTCGGTTACTTTATATACTGTATTGAAGTATGAAGATTTACTTATGCGAATTATCGCTAAGAAGTAAGTCCACAACGAATCGGGGATTCACTGATTATCAGCCCCACCGCTTTTATAAACAGGTAAGTAAAAGAGGAAATACCTATGGCTAAAACTAAAGCACCTGCCAAACGCGGCCGGAAGCCTGCGGCGAAAAAGCCGGTTGAGTCTGCGGTACCTGCTGCTGTTGCAAAGGCAACGAACGCCGTTGAAAAAGCGGTGGCAGCTCAGTCCAAGCAGAAAGAACGTGTCACTGCCGCTGAAACCAAGCTGAAGCAAGCGAAAGTGAAAGCTGCTGGTCCAAAGGCCACTGCTGCGACTAAGCGTTCAGTAGCGACTGCTACTAATGCGGTTAAAACTCAGAAAGAGAAACTTTCTGAATTAACGCAGAAAGTTGCTGAAGCCAAGAAAGACCTCAAAATTGCAGAACTGAAGGCCCGTATCGAAGCGACTGCTGCAAAGGCCGAAGAAACTGTTAAAACCTATGCTAAGACTCTGGCGGACAAGGCTGAGGCTGATCTTGAAAAAGCGCTGACCAAATTTGCTTCGCAGTGGCGCAGTAAGCGTGATAAGCAAGACGCGCGTAAAGTTAAAGCTCGCACTACCGCTGAGAACAAAAAGGTATCTGCTGCCTCTAAGAAAGTAGAATCATCAATTAAATCGCTCGAAGCTAAGCCAGCGGCGAAGCGTGGTCGTCCTGCTAAGGCATCTGCGCCAGCGAAAGCAAGCACGGCGCCGAAGAAGCGCGGTCGTCCAGCTAAGGCAACCACTGCTGCAAAAGCCAGTACCACTGCCGCACCGAAGAAACGTGGCCGTCCAGCTAAAGCGACTACAGCAACTAAAGCGACTAAGGCAGCTACCACTGCGGCACCTAAGAAGCGCGGCCGTCCAGCTAAAGCTACGACAGCCAAAGCGGCACCTAAAAAAGCAGCAGCTAAGAAAACAGCAGCCGCTAAGCCGTCTGCGGCACCGAAGAAGCGTGGTCGTCCAGCTAAGGCAGCGACGACAGCAGCTAAGCCAGCGGCGCCGAAAGCAGCGCCTAAGAAGCGCGGTCGTCCACCTAAGGCGGCAGCAGCTAAGCCAGCAGCACCAGCACCTGCTCCGGCTGCAGAAGAGAAGAAAGATTCTTCAGAATCATAATTCTCCGCTTTGTGAAAAAACCCGGCATGGCCGGGTTTTTTTATGTCTGACGTTTCATGTTGTCTGCTTCTGACCTGAAGCACTCTGTTCCTGAATCCTGATATACTCCCCGGATCATCGATCGGCGGTATTCAAATGTCTGTAATTCTCACAATCGACGCATCCTCTTCACTCTGCTCCGTTGCGCTGAATATCAATGGAGAGCTGGTCTGGAACACAGAAGAGCAGCCAAGACGTCATGCTCAACGCCTGTTACCCATGATAGACGATATTCTCGCTGACTCAGGAATTTCCAGAAGTCAGCTTGATGGGCTCGCTTTTGGTCGTGGTCCTGGGTCGTTTACTGGGATACGGATTGCCGTTTCAGTCGCCCAAGGGCTTGCCTTAGGGCTGGACCTTCCTGTTTGCGGTATATCTTCTCTGGAGACCGTAGCGCTCGCTGTGGCTTCGAATGGCGAACCGACAAACAAGGTGCTGGCTATCATGGACGCTCATATGGGTGAGGTGTTCTGGGGGAAGTTCGGGATTGTCGACGGACTTACCGTAGCGGATGGCATTGAGCAGGTGGGTGCGCCAGAACTTTGCCAGACGCAAGTTGAGACCTTCGAAGGGGTTCTTGCTGGCGATGGTTTGAACCTTTCGGCGTTTGACGGCGTGGATTCTGCGTATGCATCTGTGCAGCCAGAGGCTCGTATAATGTCGGTACTGGCTGATCGGGAATGGAGTAAAGGAAATTTCGGCTCTCCGGATAATCAACTGCCGGTGTATCTGCGCAATTCTGTTGCATGGAAAAAACTCGATGAGCAGCCAAGCCTTCTGAAGCGAACTTAACAAAGGAAGTCATTACTCGTGGATCTAATCGAAATCATTGTTCTGGCAGTGTTGCAGGGCCTCACGGAATTTCTTCCAATCAGTAGCTCAGCGCATCTTATCCTGCCTTCCCGGATATTAGGTTGGGAAGATCAGGGGCTCGCGTTTGATGTGGCGGTTCACGGCGGAACGCTCGCGGCTGTCATTGTTTATTTTCGAGCCGAAATTGTTCGTCTTATTCAAGGGTGGTTAACCACGGGGTTTACCCGGCACCCAAATGCGGATGGGCGTCTTGCCTGGTATGTTGCTTTGGCAACTATTCCAGCGGGCTTAGCTGGCCTGTTGCTGAACGATTGGATTGAGTTGAACCTTCGCTCCACCGCCGTGATTGCAGCGACAACGATAGGTTTCGGCATTCTCTTGGGCATAGCGGACCGTGTCAGGAGCGGACGTGCAGGCCTGGGAGAAATGACGCTGTTGATGGCGATGGTGATAGGCGTAGCTCAGATGTTCGCATTGATACCAGGCACATCACGGTCAGGGATTACTATTACGGCGGCACTTCTGATTGGTATGCAGCGGGTCGATGCGGCTAAGTTTTCGTTTCTTCTTTCTATCCCCCTTATTCTCGCCGCCGGTGGTTTAAAGACGCTGGAATTAGCCGAGCAGTCGACCGCTGTTGACTGGCAATCGCTGGTGCTGGGAATTGCTATCTCGGCAGTCAGTGCCTGGATTTGTATTTATTATTTTCTGGCGTTTATTAATCGGATCGGCATGATGCCATTTGTTATTTATCGATTAATTCTTGGCGCTATATTGCTTCTGTTTTTCGTATAGATATGACCCACATATACTGCGCTTCTGAATTAGTACCTCACTTACGCACGTTTGCCGATTCATTTGGGTTGACGATCGCGAGCGCAAAATTGCCTGAGGACCTTGAGTACCATCTTCACCATGATGGTCATGCCCTGGGATTGGTCCGTGCTGATGTGCCGAAAGCCAGAGTTTTTGTTGATTTCTGCGCTGGTGCTACGGCCCACAGGCGCAAATTCGGAGGCGGTAAAGGCCAGGATATTGCCAAGGCGGTCGGTGTCAGTTCGGCGTACATACCAACAGTGGTGGATGCGACAGCCGGGCTTGGCCGGGATTCTTTTGTGCTGGCAACGCTAGGCTGTCAGGTGACGGCCATTGAACGTCAGCCTGTCGTGGCCGCCTTACTTCAGGATGGACTGGAACGAGCGCGCACGGATGGCGAAGTTTCGGATATTGTTGGGCGTATTGATTTAATACATGCGTCCGCGCATCAATGGCTTGCTGCTCAGGCGAGTGCCTCCGTAGATATTGTGTATCTTGATCCTATGTTTGAACATGACCCGAAGAAGAAGGCGGCGGTCAAAAAAGATATGCAGGCGTTTAGAGAGGTTGTTGGTCAGGATGTCGATTCTGACGACCTGTTAGGTCCGGCACTGCATGCAGCACGCTGTAGGGTCGTTGTTAAGCGTGCCCGTAAGGCGCAACCCCTTGCCGGACGCAGGCCATCATACAGCATCACAGGTAAGTCTAATCGCTTTGATGTTTATGCTTTGGCCAGAGTGGAAGCTCCGGCCAGAGCTGTTCTGCTTTAAAGGCTTATGAGAATAGTCTGCCTCAGGTTGGCGTCCAACAGGTTTTCCAGGATCGCCATCAGCGGATTGAGATCTTCGTCGAAAGATAGAATGTCGTCCTCACCGCAGCTGATCATTCCACTCTCGATTAATTGACGGATAAGGGCACGGAACAGTGCTTTATCGAAAAACTCCGGCGCGTTTATCCCATACAGTAAGCTCAGACGTTGAGCCAGAAGTGTCGACTGCTCTTCCAGTTGTTGGGCTGTCAGGTTTCCACTGCCCTGGTGTTTCAGGCGGGAAATCGACAGAAAATAGCGTTGAAGCGTTTGTGAAATTGGATCGGCGAGGCTTTGCAGCATCGGCAGGTTGTCCCCATCAATGCGGCAATGATAGTGACCATCACTCGGCTCAAGATAACCACGTTTTTCCAGTACGTCCAGCCAGCTGTTAATTGCTTCTTCGAGCGTATCTTCTGTCCAGTGAAGGAAGAGTTCAGCCTTAAGGAAAGGGTACAAGGCCTGACAACTTTCGAGGAT